>Ga0207156_10125_pt1 | contig 18908 bp, 16 predicted proteins | sample Alteio_BWMinHeat_24_FD_153514 | JGI IMG/M metagenome (GOLD analysis project Ga0207156, IMG submission 153514) | Enriched cells from forest soil in Barre Woods Harvard Forest LTER site, Petersham, Massachusetts, United States -... | ecosystem: Environmental > Terrestrial > Soil > Temperate forest >...
TCATTCGCCTTCGCCTGGTCTAGCACCATGAACCTTGCCTCAGGGGCGGGCCTGACGGGAGACATCACCTCCTTGCCGTCCACTCGCGCCGTCACTTGCCACGAATAAGTACGTCCTCGAGGGAGCGGGCGCGTCGCGGTCCATACAGTTCCGGAAAGCCGCGGGCTCGAGGCTGCTTCATTGAAGTCCGCGTCATAAATCTTCACCACATAACCGTCGGCGCCGTCGAGCGCGCGCCAATGAAAGCTCGGGCGATCGGCTAACACCACTGTGCCCACCGGACTAAACAGAGCGATGGGATGTCCCTCTTCGGGAGGTCCCATCAATACACTGGATTTTCCGATCAACTTCGAGAGGGTCCGCGGCGTCCCGATTTGCTCGGCCGTCAGTGTCTGCTTAACTATCTGTTGGTATTCCGGCGGCACGCCCGCCACGTTGCCTTCCTTGTCCAGCGTTACCTGCCCGGGGCCGTCATTAAGCGCCACGACCATGGACGACGAACCCGCGGACTTGAGCAGCGCCAGTTGATTCTGAAGCTCGGTGACTGAAGCGTTTGCCTCCTGGAAATCCTGTTTGAGTTTTTCAGTCTCCCGGTCCTTCCCCTCGAGCGCCGTCTGCAATTGGGAATTCCGCGAGTTCAAAACAACCACCCAAAGCGAGAGCGCGACGATCAGACCGACGCTCGCGAGCTGCAGGGCAGGTGAGCGCCAGAATCCTTCAGACGGCGCCAGCACCCCTTTCGCAAGCGACCGGAGCTTGTCGACGAACGACGGGCGTTTCGCGGGAATCGACTCTATGACCGGGTCCTCAGGCGGAGGGTGGGCGTCCATCTCCGTTGCAAACGTGCGCAGCTCGTCCAGTTCCGCGGCGCACCGGCCACACAGCTCGAGATGGCTATCGGCGATTTCACGGTCCGTTTGATCGAGCGCGCCTTCTACGTACGCCTCAAATTGCTCAAAGGCAAGATGAGTGAATCCGGTTGCGGCCAGGTCCCGGCGCAGGGACCGCCCTGTCGCCTGCACGCGCTCCTCGTCGCGGAGGCGTTGACGGCAGGTTTCGCACCCGGCAAGGTGATCGTCGGCATCGAGCAATTCCGCCGGCGCGAGCGCCCCCTGGCGATATCGGTCGATGATCTCAGTGGAGAGATGTTCGTTCATTCCAGCGCCTCACAATTTGGCTGGGTCAACACTACGAATTGCGAGCGCGCGCGACTCGATGAGACAGGTCGGGCTGGCAACGCGGTCGCAGTAATGAAACCTGACTTCAACCGGATAAGGCGGAGATTGCGGCCGGATATTACCAGCCTCGGAAAATTATTGTTTCTTTCCATCGATCGCTTTCATTCTTCGTCCAAGACGCTCGCGCGCGCATTTGCGCAGATTGATGACCTGTTGCCGGGTAACGCCGAGCAATGCTGCGATGCTCGCGTCGTCAAGCGGCAGGCGCGGCCACAGGCCCGCGAACTCCTCATCGGCTATCTCCAAAGCCGCGGCAATTTGACGCACAGTGGCAATGCCCGTAATCGGCAGCAACCCTGCGACGCCGCCGCCTTGTTCGTCCCTGAGATTCAACAACAGCGCCATCCGTTGGCGCACCGGCAACCGGCAAATCTCCTCCCAAAGCCATTTCAAGAAAAGGCGCTGGTCGACCTCCTCGGACAAATCGGCGCCACGCACGGCAGCATGAGCAAATGGTTCCGGATCATCGTCTCCCGTAATCGACTCCATCGGCCGGTCTTTGATTCCCGACAGCCTCGCGACGATGCCAACCAGTTCGTCCAGTTCGATCGGATGGCCGGTATGGTTGAAAACCGCGCCCGCCAGGTCCGAGAGCTTCAGCCGCTCAAGGTCCCCGCGCGCCTGAATGGACTCGAGCGCCGCGTGCGGGTCATCCAGGAGTTGTTGCAATCGATCGCTGCTCGTCCGCGTATCGCTAGTTTCCCGCCACTTCGAGAATCCGCTTAGCAGATCGCCGCTTTCGTTTTCCCACACCGCCAGGCCCGGCTGGCGAGTCAGCATGTAGCGCAGCTTGTTCTTTAGATTATGCCGCTGGGGGTATTTGAGGCGCAGATACTCGTAGCAGGTGTGATATGAAACGACCGCGGCATAGCTCCGCAGGTTGCCGATCGATTTATCATCCGGGCTCTCTTTGCACTCCTTCAGCCGGACGAGCAGTTCGAGCAGCGTTTCACCATAGAGATCTTCGGCATCCGGACTGGATGAAGACCGTCCCTCGTGATCGAAATACACGTGCAGTTTGGACCTTATGACCTGTTTGATCACCGGCGCGACGCACTCCGATACGAGCGCGTTAAGCACACGGTCTGAGTCTGCTTCAGAAGTTGCGTGAATGTAAGGCAGCAGCCGCGCGTCCATTTGTGACGAGGTCATAGGTCAAACCCGGCGGTGTCGATCAAGTATATTCTTGTTTCACCCTCAGCTAAAGCCGGCCTCGCTTCATTTTCCCAGCTTTCGTATTGACCTCGTTCCTCATCGCCAGATCGCATTCCTGAAGAACCTATTCACCTTTTCCTCGCGGAGAAGGTGTAAAAGAATCGGGCGCCGCTACGCGGCGACGAGGAGACGATTATTTCACACCTTCGGAGCGGCTGCTGAAACTAAGCTCAACTTATATCGCTGAAAAGATGTGCCCACTCGCCGGCATGGTAATAAGCCCGCCGTTTCTCCGCCGTCCCTCAATGTGAAGGGAGGTCGCGAGAGCCGTAGCAGCAACAATCGATTTTCAATAGGAAGGAAAAGAGTATGACCAACCAGACTGCCAATTTCGCTTTTACCGTGAATCCCGAAGCCAAAGCTTCTTTTCATGACGACGGAATAGTAATCCTGCACGCCGGCAACGGCAGACTCTACAAGTCGAACATAACGGGCGCGCGGATCTGGCGCGGGATCGAACGGCAACTATCACTGGAAGCTATCGTGGGCGAGATCAGCCGTGAATACCAAATCGCCGAGGCTACGGCTCGCGAGCACGCGACCCGCTTTCTGACTGCACTGGAGCGCAACGCGTTAATACAACGGGAGGCGCTGTCATGAAAAGGCTAAAACAGGCGTGGCTCTTCGGCCGAGCGCTTTACGAGCTTCTCCGCTACGAAGTGACCATATCGTTGTGCGGCTCCGCGCGTATTCTGCGCCAGTTGCGCCGGCAAGCCATCGGCGCGAAGAGTGCCGCGATAAAACCGGCCAGCCTCGAACTGGAGCGGACCATTTGCGAGGCCGTCCTCGTCGCTGCTTGTTTCTACTGGAAGCCGGTGCTTTGCCTGCAGCGGGCAGTGTGCACGGTCCGCTTGCTTAGACGGTGTGGGATTTTCGCGCGGCTGGTCATTGGTTACCGTCCCTCGCCGTTCTTCTCTCACGCCTGGGTCGAGGTAGAGGGGCGCGTCGTGTACGGCTCGCCAGCCTATCAAAAGCGGTTGCTGCCGCTGCACGTTGCTTAGCCGGAGGGTATGAAGATGCTTATGAATATACAAGAACTGAAGCTGATCGAGAGGCGTAACCACGATGGCAAGCGGACCGAAGTGCTCCACTGGGATGGCCGCCTGGACAATCGCGAAGACGTGATTCGACGGTTGAGAGACTCGCTGCAAGTTGGCGCCAGTGATGCGGCGATCGCCCGCGCCTGTTATGAGCGCTGGGGGATTCCCGGCCTGGTGCACCTGATCGGCGACTGGAGCGTCGTCCTTCGCGATCATGCCAATCGAACGACCGTCCTGGCGAGCGACTTCGCCGGCGTGCGTCCTCTCTATTATCACATTCAATCGGGACGGCTCCGGTGGTCCGGCAGTCTGCAGTCTCTTGTGGAAGCGACAGGCGTCTCGGATCTCGACGAGCAGTACGTCGCCGGATTCCTGATGTATGGCGCATGTCCAAACCGCACGCCGTACAAAGGAGTCTACTCGGTTCCTCCAGGTCACGCCGTATGCGTCTCGGCCGAGCAGACGGTCATTCGCCGGTTCTGGGAGATGCCGGTCGGCGATACGATCCGCTACCGCGACGAGCGCCGCTACGAAGAGCAGCTTCGCGCGCTCTTTCGCGAAGCGGTGGCCGTACGGCTGCAAACCGAGGCGCCGGTGCTCGCCGAGCTGAGCGGCGGCCTCGATTCATCGTCTGTCGTCTGCATGGCAAACGAATTGATCAGAAGCGGCGCTGTCGCGGCTACGCGCCTCGACACGGTGAGCTTCGTCTGGAAAAACTCGCTCGACGAGCCCTTCATTCGCGAGGTCGAATCGTTCTGCGGAATCGAGGGAGTCCACATCTCGACCCACGAAGTTCCCCTGATCGCCGAAAGGCAAGCGGGCAGCGCCATGCCGGAGCCCTTTCAGCCGCTGCGGACGGCGGTTGCGGCGACCGCGCGCCGGCTCGGCGCCGGGACTATCCTAACCGGACAAAACGGCGACCTCATGATGGGCAACTGGTTCGACGATAGCCTTCAAGTGGCGGCGTCCCTGCGCCGACTTCGCATCGGCCGCGCGTGTGAAGAAGCGCTCGCCTGGAGCAAGATTCTCCGGCTTCCGATCTACCGGATCCTTTGGCGAGGGCTTCAAGCGGCGCTGCCACCAGCGTGGGCCCCCGCGGCGATCTTCGCAGCCCCCGACGGTTCCTACGCGCCGAAGAGCGTCGAGACATCACTTGTCCCCGGCTTTGGCGGCCGGACAGGTCTTACCGAGCCGGAATCTTTCTTTTCGAATGCCTGGATGCAGGCGCCTGCGGAGCGCCGCAAGTATTTCCGGGCCCTATCGATGATGCTGGAGCTGCGCCAGTTGCAACCGGCCGAGCCGTTACAGCACCTGGACTACACGCACCCTTTCGCCCACCGGCCGCTCGTCGAGTTTCTCATGACGGTGCCGGCGGACGTTCTGTGCCGGCCGGGTGAGCCGCGCCGACTGATGCGCTCGGCCTTCTCGGATCTGTGGCCCGCCAAGTTGCGCGCGCGGCGCTCCAAGGGCTTGTTCAACGCCCCCTGGCAGGAAGCGTTGCGGCCAGTGGCCCGCGCCCTCCTTAAGGCCAGGCAAATTCACCTGGTGGAGCGAGGATATGTGGACCGCGCCTGCCTGCGCTCGCGCCTGGAGCGGCTTTGCGTCGGGCTGGACTGCAACGAGCACCAGTTGCGGCAGATCATCCAACTCGAATTGTGGCTGCGCAATCGCGCGGAGGGTGAGCTGTCGGAGCACGCGCTCCGGGCCGCGTGAACGGGGATTCTTTAAAGACTCAGTTGTCAAAAACGAAAGAAAGGAGGTAAAGGCAATGCACAAACAATACGAAGCTCCCGAACTGACGCTGATCGGTCAAGCTGACGAAGTTGTCATGGGCATAAAGACCGGTGGCGATGACATGCCGTTTCAGCTTGCGCCGGATTTCGAATTCGAGCGCGACTAGTAACGTCAGAAAGAGGACTGGCCGGGTGAGCTTCCGCCTGTTACGCGCGATTACAATCGTGCGTAGCGGGTGGGGGTGAACCCGCCGCAGTCCGAAGCCAACCCATTGAAGCGCGCATTGAACTTGTCGATTCGACGCCCTTACTGCACGAAAATCCCTCGCTCGCTCGATGTGTCCGTCGTCATTTGTCCGCCTTCGTCACCGACTACGACTGCAGGCGGCGCGCCTCCGTGCTGCCGGTTCAAGACCCCTCAAAAGGGTCGCAACCAAGCCCCCAAATCGAGCGATCTCTCTAAAATCCACCCAAATAGTCGCTCATACGATTGCATAACAACTGCTTGGGAAGGAAAAATGGTTTAAGATGGTGCGTTGTGCACGAACGATTTCGAGGATACATAATCGGGCCAGGGTTCATGCTGGTAGTTGTGCTATTAGCCTGGTGCCCTCGTGCACTTGCACTGAATCCGACACTGGACATAAGCCAATATGCGCACACGCCGTGGAAAATCCGCGACGGCTTCACCAAAGGCGCGATCAACTCGGTTGCCCAGACGCCCGATGGCTACCTCTGGCTGGGCACGGAATTCGGCTTACTTCGCTTCGATGGCGTCAGGAACGTCCCCTGGGGACCGCCGCCGGATCAACATCTTCCTTCCAGCCACATTTTGAGCCTGCTCGCGGCGCGCGACGGGACACTTTGGATTGGCGCGTTAAACGGCCTGGCAAGCTGGAAGGACGGCAAGCTCGCTCAGTACCCGGAGCTCGCCGGAAAATATGTTTACAAGCTCCTCGAGGATCATGAAGGCACGATCTGGGCAGGGGGAGGGGCGGCTCCCACTGGATGCCTCTGCGCGATTCGCCATGGCAGCGTTCAGTGCCACGGAGATGACGGCGTGCTTGGCCGCGGAGTATTTAATCTGTATGAAGACAGCAAGGGCAATCTTTGGGCGGGAGTGAAGGACGGGCTATGGCGATGGAGGCCCGGTCCGCCAAAATTCTATCCGCTGCCCGGCGAGCCTGACGGCATTCAAGCTCTCGGTGAAGACACTGACCGCGCACTCCTGGTCGGATGGAAAGGCGGAATCTTTAGATTTGTTGACGGAAAAGCGGAGGCGTATCCGCTCCCAGGCGCGGCGGGGCAGTTCCGGGCCAGGAGGATACTCCGCGATCATGATGGCGGTCTGTGGGTCGGCACTTCGGACCGGGGCCTTGTGCACTTACACGAGGGCAGGACCGATGTGTTTGCGCGGTCTGACGGACTCTCGGGCCACAACGTTTACAATCTCTTCGAGGATCGGGAAGGCACTATTTGGGTAGCTACCAATGATGGCCTCGACCGCTTTCGCGATTATGCTGTTCCTACGTTGTCTGTGAATCAGGGGCTGTCGAGTGCCGCCGTCGTGTCCGTTCTGGCGGCCAGGGACGGAAGTGTTTGGCTCGCAACTCGTGGTGGCTTGAACAAGTGGAGTAACGGGCAGATCACGATTTTCGGCAGCAGCAGCAGCCAACGAGAGGGCAAACTCAACGGACTTTATCCGAATTCCCTTTTTCAGGATGATCAAGGGCGAATCTGGGTCTCGACTGTGAGCGGGTTCGGCTATCTGGAGAATAACCGCTTTATTTCCGTAGCTGGTCTTCCCGCTGGAGCTGTGCTTGCCATCGCCCAGGACAATGCCGGTAGTCTGTGGGTAGCCAACGAACAGGTCGGTCTTTTTCAATTGCTCGGAGGGAGGGTGGTACAACAGATCGCCTGGGTCACGCTCGGACATAAGGATTATGCAAGCGCTCTAGCCGCTGATCCTTTGCAGGGCGGGTTATGGCTTGGATTTCGTCTTGGCGGCGTCGCTTATTTCACCGGCGGTCAGATGCGCGCATCTTACTCTGCCGCCGACGGGCTCGGCGATGGGCGCGTGAACGGCTTGCGACTCGATAAGGACGGGGCGCTCTGGGCCGCCACCGACGGCGGACTCAGCCGGTTGAAGGACGGCCGCGTTGCCACGCTCAACAGCAAGAACGGGTTGCCCTGCGATACGGTTCATTGGCTGATGGAGGACGACCCCGATTCGTTCTGGCTGTACACGGCCTGCGGCCTGGTGCGCATTGCGCGCTCCGACCTGAATGCCTGGGCCGCCACGGTGGACGAAGATAAAGATAGAGATGCGAAGCGGACGATCCAGGCCACGGTCTTCGATAGCTCCGACGGAGTGAGAATCCTTGCCTCTGGCGGCCACTTCAGCCCGCTGGTCGCCAGGTCGTCGGATGGGAAATTGTGGTTCTTGCCCTGGGACGGCGTCAGCATAATCGATCCGCGCCACCTTCCCTTCAACCCGCTCCCGCCGCCGCTCGATATCCAGAAGATTGTCGCGGACCGCAAGACCTACGATGCCGCCTCCGCCGCGGGTGGCCGGATTGCCCTGCCCGCGCTGGTGCGCGACTTGGAGATCGACTACACCGCGCTCAGCCTGGTCGCTCCCGAAAAAAACCTCTTCCGCTATAGGCTGGAAGGCTACGATACTGATTGGGAGGACGCCCGAAACCGCCGGCAGGCGTTCTATACGAATCTTTCTCCGGGTGACTACCACTTCCACCTGATGGCCTGTAACAACAGTGGCGTTTGGAACGAAACCGGCACAGTCCTCGATTTTTCGGTAGCCCCGGCTTACTATCAGACCACCTTGTTCCGGTTGTCGTGCGTGGCGGCTCTTCTGCTATTGCTCGCGGCCCTCTATCAACTGCGCGTGCGACAGGTCACGCGGCAATTCAACATGCGTCTGGAGGAGCGCGTCGCCGAACGGACGCGCATCGCGCGGGACTTACACGATACCCTGCTGCAGAGCTTTCAAGGGCTGTTGCTGAGGTTCCATGCCATCAGATACTTGTTCCCCGACAGGACTGCCGAGGCCCCGGAGAGGCTGGAGAGCGCCATCGAGCTGGCCGAGCGCGCGCTCGCCGAGGGCAGGGATGCGGTGCAGGGCTTGCGGGACTCCGCAGCCGCTTCCAACGACCTTGGCCGGACCATAAGCGCGCTCGGGGAAGAGATGGCCGGCCGCCAGGCCGGCGAGGGTGGTCCCGACTTTCGCGTGCATGTCGAGGGCGAGGCGCGGGATCTCGCTCCAGTGATTCGCGACGAAATCATTCGGATCGCAGGTGAGGCGGTGCGCAACGCGTTCCGGCACGCTCACGCGCGCCATATCGAGGTGGAAATCCGCTATGACCCGCGACACCTTCGACTACGGGTTCGGGACAACGGAAAAGGCATCGACCAGAAGGTTCTTGATGGGACCGGGCTCTCTGGACATTATGGGCTCGCGGGAATGCGCGAACGCGCTGAACTTGCGCGGGGAGTCCTGGCGGTGTGGAGCGAGCTCGACTGCGGCACCGAGGTCGAGCTGACCGTGCCCGGCTCGGCCGCATATGCCAAATCGACGCCTGTCCCTTGGTACATGTGGTTCTGGAAAGGGACAGGATAAAGTCGAATCCAGGCCGGATCTTGCCTTTCACCTGGTTATAATTGGATGATTCCGCGCTTGAGCGCGATCGTGACTGCATGAGTCCGATCATTGGCGCCCAGCTTCGATAGGATGTTCTTGACGTGCCCCTTGACCGTGTCTTCTGAAAGCGAGAGGTGGCTGGCGATCAGTTTGTTGGAGTTTCCATCCCCAATCAACCGAAGCACATCGATCTCTCTTGCCGTCAACAGCTCCTCGCCGAGGTGGTCGGCAAGTTGCGCGGCGACCTCTTGACCGATCCGCTTGCGGCCGCCGTGCACATCGCGAATTGTTGTCAGAAGCTCGTGTCTCAGGAGGCCCTTCAACAGATACGCCTGGGCTCCGGCCTTGAGCGCGCGCTGCGCCTGAACGTCGCCCTTGTAGGTCGTCAGCACGATGACGCGGGCTTCCGGGAACTCAGCGCGAATGGCGATCAGCGCTTCTATCCCGTCGATCTCCGGCATCTGAATGTCCATCAGCGTGACATCGGGCCGCAGCTTTCGGAACAGTTCAATCGCCTCCGCTCCGTTCGATGCTTCCGCCACGATTGTCATATCCGGTTGCGTTGCGACCAGCGCGGAGATCCCTTCGCGCAGAATAGCATGATCATCGACGATGAGAATTCGAATCGGATTGGCGCTTTTAGTCATGGCTTGATTACTTTATCCTAGCGCGCCTGGTTTAAACGAGGCAAAACAAGGGGACGGCTGTGAACTCCCCAGGCGGCGACTCTCGCCGTCACCGTTTATCGGGCGCGCGCAACGCGCGCAACAATGCCGCACTGCACAAAGCGGAGATCGCCGTCCCGAGCCACAAGGCCGCCGAGATCGAGTAGCGTATGATGACCGCGCCCAACGCCGCGCCCAAACATATTGCGATGACGGACCCAACCCTTCTCGCCAATCTCGGGTTGCTGCCTTTCGCGAGTGACGAGTCCGCGGCTATGCCCGTGACCGTCAATGTCATGACGGTCGTCGTCAGGTCCGGGATCGCGAGCTTCCGAGTAGCGGCATTCCGCGCGCCCATGGCCAACGCCGTCAAGGCGATCAGAGCAAACGGTTGAACGGATTGTTGCAGCAAATCCCTTCTGTACCCGATACCGCAAAGCGATGCGGCACAGAGAAAGCCCGCCTCGAGCGCAAATGCTTGTGTCGCAAGTCGAATCTCTGAGCCGCGGCCCGCTCGGGCCATGATCCGTCCGCCGAATACCGCTCCTACTAGAAACGACAAGAGCGCCGTTAACGAGCGCGCGATGGACAGTCCGGGCGCGCGCGCGATGGCGAACGCCAGAATCACGACGTTGCCCGTCATGTTCGCAGTGAAGACGCTCCCGAGCGACAGAAAACTGACCGCGTCAACGAGGCCAGTGACCACCGTCATCCCGAGGAGTGCGTACGGCGCCATCTTTTCAGCGGTTGGATTGTTCGCCATGAAGCCTAGAATTTGTAACCGGCCCAAAGCGCCCAGTAATTCAGATTGCGGCCTGACTGACTTTCTTTGACAAACTTGCCCGCATAAAAGATTCCGTAGTCGCCTTGAAACCACAGATGCCGATTCGCCTGCCAGCGCGCCTCCACGCCCGGACGATGCCCGACGAAGCGCGCATTGCTCTTTCCCGCCGGAATGATCAGAAATCCGGGCACGGAATACACTCCGTCTCGCAAACTCTCGCGCCACTGAAAGATGCAATCGACGGAAACGGTCACGTCATGCGGCAATGCCGTTTCAACATGAGGGTGTGCGTCGATGAAGTTGACCGGCCCGGGGCCTGCCGTGGCGATGACGCCAAAATAGTTGCCCTTCGGGAACAAGGCATTGAAGGTCCCCAGGGTGTTCGTTCTCGGATCGTCGCCGCTCGAGATGTCCGCCTTAGCGCTGAATCGGGGCTTTAGAGGAACGGTCGTAAATCGGTAACCGGCTTCGGATGCCGCCGTCCACGCGCGTATATTTGCGGACCCAAAGCTTCCGAATTGCCAAAGCGCTTCATAGTCGAAATCCCAACCGGGTTTCGTTTGAGCGACGGGACGAGAAAGACGCGCGCCTAAACTGTGCCGCACTTCGTGGCCGACGCCCCGGTTGAATGCGGCCGTCTTTCGATCGAGACCAAGGTAATAAGCGTCCAGTGTGATGCTCTCCGCCAGAGGTCGGACGCCATACACGCCCCAAAATCCGACTGCATGATTGGGGGCGTTGTCAAAAAACCCGGGCTTGTCCAGGTCAGGCCGCACGGCGAAGGCGTCAATGTGCCAGGGACCAATCCGGCTTTTTACCCTGAATCCGTCAAAGCTCAAGCGGACGTTCGGGCCCTCTCGCACGTCGATCAGGCGCCCGGAGCCATATTCCATCTCGTGCCTGCCGACTCTGAACTTGATCCAGTTCCGTTCTTTCCCCGTTCCGACTTCAAGGAATGCGGTCTGGAAATCCAGCTTCTTTTCGTCGATCGGTCTCGGGCCGCCATTGCGATAAGAGTTCAATCCGCTTTTGAGCTCCACGAAAGTCCGAACGTGACTGCCGTAATGAACGTCGCAGTAGAGCATGTACCGTTCGTTGAAATAGCCGTTCATGAAAGGCTGTTGGCCCCAATTGTCATTTCCGATCTGTTCCCAAATCTCGCGGGCTTCACCGCCAATAGATAAGAACCAGTCGTTCCGACCGGGCCGCAGGCGAATGTATTTGATGGGATCCCAAAAGTCCTGCCGCTGAGCCGGATCGGCAAGAAAACTCCAGTCGTCATCCTCGCGCAGCAAGTGATATGCCCGGGCTGGAGCCGGGGATTCGCCGGCAGGACTCGATTGAGCCTGTGCGATTGATGCGCTCCCGAGAAGCATTAGCAAAATCAACAAAGGTCGCATCATTTCTTCATTTCATCCGGGTCGGCGCCCTGTTTCGACCAGCATCTTCAAGGGTCAATTCCGGCTGCTATTTCTTTTGGAGGGAATGGATCTCGGCGATGTATCCTCCCGGGAACTGCACGACAACCGCATCTCGTTCGTCGGTCTTATACGGCGGGACGAGCACCTCGACGCCGGCCGCTTTGGCCTTAGCGAGCGTGTCCGTCAGATTCGCTACCTCATATCCGGTGATCTCCCGGCCATAAGGATATGGAAGGTGACCGTCGGTAACCAGCGCGGTCAATTTGCCGAATTTTGATTCAATCCTCACACGGCGATAGGTCTCACCAGGTCTTCCGATTTCAGCGCCTGGCGCCCGCGGTTCATCAGACACAACGCTTCCATGTGAGAAGGCAAGGAAGCCGCGCACAAACGCATCGACCCTGTCTTCTGACACGTACACCCGATTCTCCGGAATTGCCTGGAGCGAGGGATAGGATGGCGGCGTGGTATGCCAATATAGTTGGGTGTTGACGCCGCCGGGCCATTGAATGATCGCGTCTTGACCGATCGGATCGTTGAAGGCAGCGACTAAGACGTCTGCGCCAGTCGCCTTCGCAGTGCGGATCCCTTCGTTCATGTCAGTCACCAGGTAGCCTGTGCGCTCCAACCCGAATGGATACGGGATCGGCGTCTTGAAGCCGAAAACCGATAGTGTTCCCACGGGCGTTAACACCAACTGACTCCTGGTGCTGCTGGGTGTAGGAGTTACGGTGAACACGCCCGCCTGCGAGGCCTTGCCGCCGAATGTCTGAAGGACGCTGGCGACGAAGCGATCGAAATCCGCTACTGGAACATAGACATGTGTCGTGTCGTATTGCGCCCCGACAGCCACGCCCGCCGGGCTGGCTGTCGACGCACTTTGGGCGAACGTCCTGAAGTATTGGAATTCGCTCGCGAAACCAATCGTCAGAAGCGCCGCAACTGATGTTCCGGCGAGAATTCTGTTCAAGCGCATTTTGCCTCCTGACCTAATCGATTGAAACGCATTCCTGTGTCTGTCAGCGTTGAGGCGCAGCGGACGGATGCTGCCGGTCGTAGCGCTCACCGACAAGGCACACGGATGCGGCGTGTGGAACGTCGAGCTTCTTCGTCTGAATCCAAATCCCGAACTGTTCCCCAAGCACCATCCCCAAGAGGCCGAGCAGTGCGACGATGGGCGGCGCCGGACTCTTGACTCGGATAAGGCCGTACAAAATCCCCACACCCAGACCAACTACAAAGGATACGAACAAGACTTTCATTGCATTTCTCCTTGGGCAAATCAATGCCGGAAATCTCCAAGAATCGTGGCCAACGCGACGAGCAGAAAGGTCTGCATAGTTTGCCTCCGCGTTAGAAGTCCAGCGCCGTGGGCCGGATGACGATCTCGCCGATTTCCACGTCGGCTGGTTGCTCGATGGCGTAAGCGATCGCGCGGGCGATCGAGTCGGCCGGAATAGCTATTTTGTAGAACTCGCGCAAATTCTTTCTGGTGGCTTCCTCCGAGCTGCTTTCAGGCAGCTCCGTAGCAACCGCGGCAGGAGAGATCATGGTGCAACGAATGTTGTCGGCCCTGTGCTCTATGCGCAGCCCCTCAGTCAGCGCCCGCACGGCGAATTTCGTCGCGCTGTAGACGGCGCCGCCCGGCGCGAAGACTTTGAAGCCCGCGACAGAAGCGATGTTGATGATGTGCCCCAGCTTTTGCTTCTGCATGATCGGAAGCACTGCGGCCACCCCATATAAGAGGCCCTTGATGTTCACATCGATCATCCGATCCCATTCTTCGACCTTGAGCGCCGCCATAGGTGCGATGGGCATGATCCCGGAATTGTTCACGATCGCGTCGATTCGGCCGTGCCTGTCAACTGCGCCTTTGACTAAAGCCTCGACATCTCCGCGCTTTGTCACATCGGTCCTGAAACCGAGAGCGCTGCCTCCCGTGGCGGTGATGTCCCTGACGAGGGCGTCGATCCGGTCTTTTCGCCTCGCTCCGAGGGCGACTTTCGCGCCATTCCCTGCGAGAAGGCGGGCGGTGCTTTCGCCAACACCGCTGCTGGCCCCGGTAATTACGACAACCTTGCCGGTGATATTTGACATTCCCGTTCTCCGTATTAAGAATTCGGCTGCGGCTGCTGTCTTTCAGAAGGCGAAACAATCACATCCCAGATGCCAGGGCCCAAGATCACCCAGCACTGATACGTGGCGATTCTTGGTGCTCGAGCCAGGACGAACCGCAGAGAGAATTCGAGAATGTGACGCTCCCACCACTTCTTTTGAGGCATTCGCGTAACCGCCGTACTCTTTGACGGGAGACCAATCGGGACTGACCGGCAAAGCAGGAGGCGCGAGCTTCGAGAATTCTCCCGCCGCATAAACGACTTTGCCCCCGACCATGGTCAACACCGATTCGAGTCCTTTGATTTCTTCGTCGGGGATAGAAAAGTAGTCAGCCGAGAGCACGGCCAGGTCGGCTAGCTGGCCCGGAGCAAGCGCTCCTTTCTTACCATCTTCGGTTGAAAACCAACTGCTCCCCGTCGTGTAGAGCTTCAGTGCTTCCGCCCGATCCAATACGTTCCCTTTCGGGTAGAGGGTTAGACCACCGATCGTCTTACCAGTAATAAGCCAATAGAGAGAAAGGTACGGGTTGTAGCTTGAAACGCGGGTTGCGTCGGTGCCGGCCCCAACGGGAACACCCATCTCCAGCATGCGCCGGATGGGCGGAGTGCGCTGGGCAAGTTTTGCGCCATAGCGTTCGACAAAATATTCTCCCTGGAACGCCAGGCGGTTCTGCACGGCGATGCCGCCACCCAATGCTTTTACGCGTTCGATGTTCCGATCGGTGATCGTTTCGCAGTGATCGAAGAACCAGTGCAGGCCGTCAAATGGAATTTCCCGGTTCACTTCTTCGTAGACATTCAGCGCTCGCTCGATGGTCTCGTTGTAGGTCGCATGCAAGCGAAACGGCCAGCGATTCTGGACGAGATGCCGAATCACTGCTTTCAATTCGCTTTCCATCACGGGCGGCATATCAGGCCGTGCGACAAGAAAGTCTTCGAAGTCCGCGGCGCTGAAGGCGAGCATCTCGCCGGCGCCATTCATGTGGTAGAGGTCATCGCCTTCGCCGGGTCTGGTGATCTTGGTCCAGTTCTGGAAATCCGCCAGTTCCTGCTTGGGCTTCTGCGGAAAAAGGTTGTAGGCGAGGCGCACGGAAAGCTCACCCTTCCGGTGAAGTTCGCTCACCACTCCATAATCATCGGGATAGTTCTGGAACCCGCCGCCGGCGTCGATTGCGCTAGTGATTCCAAGGCGGTTCAATTCACGGAAGAACAACCGCGAGGAATTGACCTGGTCTTCGCGCGAAAGCTTGGGTCCCTTGGCCAGCGTGGCATAAAGAATGTTGGCGTTGGGCTTGGCGATAAGAAGGCCCGTCGGATTCCCGTGACGGTCACGCTGAACTTCACCCGCCGGAAAATCAGGAGCATTCTTGTCATAGCCGACGGCGCGCAGCGCCGCCCCATTCAACATGGCTCGGTCGTAGAGGTGCAGCACGAACACCGGTGTGTCCGGAGCGGCCTCATTGATTTCATCGAGCGTCGGGATACGGCGTTCGGCAAACTGAAATTCGGTCCAGCCTCCGACTACGCGCACCCACTGGGGCGCCGGCGTTCGCGCCGCTTGTTCTTTTAGCCTCCGCAGTGCATCGGCAAGCGTCGGGACACCGTCCCAGCGCAATTCCAGGTTGTAGTTGAGTCCGCCCCGGATCGGATGCATGTGCGAGTCATTTAAACCAGGGATGACGGTTCGCCGGCGCCCATCAATAACGCGCGTTTGCGGACCCCGCAGGCGCAGGATTTCGTCATCCCTGCCCGCAGCCGTGATCTTTCCCGATGTTATGGCGACTGCTTCGACAAGCGAAGGAGCCCCGTTCGTGGCGATCTTTGCGTTGTGCAATATGAGCTCTGCAGACACGGCACTATCCTTTCGGCTTTCCAAGTTGATTGAGAGGGCGGACGACGGTCCGCCCCGAACTTCACTTGTGAGCTGTAGCGGCGGCCGGAATCACGTATTCTGGAAATCTCGTGGGAGGCGCGCCGTGCACCATGGTGTATGCGTACTCGACGCCGATCCCGTATGCTCCGTAGTGGTTCTTTACGATGTCCATCACCGCATCGTAGGTTCCGCGGTGGGCCCAATCGCGCTGCCATTCGAGCATGACCGACAGGGCAGTGACCGGCTTTGCGCCGGCTTGCACGACGCGCCTCATAGCGTTGTCGTGCGCAAGCTGGCTTAAGTCGCCGCAGCAATCTTCGACGACATAGACTTCGTAACCGTCATGAATCGCCTGCACGGTTGCAAGGGCAATACACGTCTCTGTCCAAAGGCCGGCAATGACAATCTTCTTGCGCCCGCTCTTTTCGATCGCGGCGACAAAATTCTTATCATCCCAGGAGTTCATCGAGGAACGCTCGATTGGCTCCTGCCCTGGGAACACCGCTCGGAGTTGAGGCCACAGATTTCCGCTGAAGGACTTGGTTTCGACCGTGGTCAAGACTACAGGCACGTCGAACACCCTTGTGGCCTTTGCCAATGCTGTGGTGTTGTTAATGAGTGCTTGCCGGTCGAAATTGCCTGTTCCGAAAAGCATTTGCCCCTGATGGTCGATGAACGCCGCAACGCAGTTGTCCGGCGTCAGAAGTCCCTTCTCGCTTAATTTTGGGCGGCTGCCGTTTGATGATTGTTGAGCCATACCTCACCGTCTCCTTTCAAATTGCGTAACGTCAAAACGTATCTTTCGGCCCTCGGTTTACTGGCGCCGGATGACCAGCGTCTTCGTGCCAGGCGACACGATACCTTCGAATGATTCGGCCAGTTCCGGCTCAGTCGATCTGGGATCTCATCACCACTCCGCCCACCGAAAAGCAGCGCAATTTGGGGGCCAATCTTAGGTTGTTGATTTCTGTTTTGGACGAGATAGTGTTCGTGAATTTATGGCGGAAATCCGCAAGAAGATTACTTCTGGTAGGATGAACTAGCGCCTCAATGACCTTGCACCGATGACGGCATATGAACTTGTGTCAGAGGGTTGACATGGTGTTAGGCCGAAAGATGCCGAGCTTGCGCATTCTAAACGTTAGAGTCGTGCGATTGAGCCCCAGCAACGCAGCCGCGCCGTGCCGGCCGCCGATCACCCAGTTGGTCTCTCCCAAGACATCCAATATGTGCCGCCTTTCGACCTCCTCCAGCGTCCTTGAACTGCCAGAGGACCTTCTGACGCCTCGCTGCGATTCCGGTATCTGCGGGCGCAGCGCGCCGTCCTGAGACATGATCACGGCTCGTTCGATAACGTTTTGCAACTCGCGCACGTTGCCGGGCCAGTCATAGTTCACGAGCGCCCGGCGCACTTCGGGGGGGAAATCGTCGATGCGTTTGCCCATTCGACGCGCGTATTTCTCCGCGAAGTGCCGGGCAAGCAACACCACATCCTCGCCGCGCTCACGTAGCGCGGGAGCTGTGATCGGGAAAACATTCAGCCGATAATAGAGATCGCTGCGAAACCTGCCCTCGTCAACCATCTGCGCTAGATCGCAGTGAGTGGCGGCGATTAGCCGGACGTCGGCCTTGACGGTCCTGCTGCTCCCCAGGCGCTCAAACTCCTGGTCTTGCAGGATGCGCAACAGCTTGGGTTGCAATTCGGGCGGGAGGTCGCCGATCTCGTCCAAGAAAAGTGTCCCTTTGTCGGCAAGCTGAAACCGTCCGACCCGTGGATTGACGGCTCCCGTGAAGGCGCCGCGTTCGTGGCCAAAGAGCTCGCTTTCGAGCAGGCCCGCGGGGATAGCGGCGCAGTTGACTTTGATGATGCTGTGGTGATGCCTGGCGCTGAGATTGTGGATCGCGTCGGCGATTACCTCCTTCCCGGCGCCCGTCTCTCCGTGGATCAAGACCGTCGAGTCAGTGCGGGCCACAAGCTCCGCCTGTTTCAGTGTATTCCGTAGAGGCGGGCTATTGCCGATAATCCCATCGAAGCCGCGGGGCAATCGGACCTCGTCACTGACGTCACGTAGCGTTAAAACCGGAGCTTCTTCAGGCGTAGATCCGCTGCGGCTCGCAGGCGGTGTAGCCATCCAACTACTCGGAACAGACGCGGGACGAACGGCTGAAACTGCGCTCATAACTTGATCTCCTTTGCGTCAAACGGACGCCCAACCTAAACGCGGAGCAAGCCTTTCCCAAAATCAGACATAGCAACAGGCTTGTTACTTTCCCGCTCTTTCTCTCGCGATCCACTCGCGGACATAAGCCGGGCAATTCTTGAGTTGCACACGAACAGACTCGCAGCGCTCGAGGAACTTTACCGCGTCCCGATCCACCAGGGTTAATTCTTTCAAGTCCAGTACGATGGGTCGGGCCGGTTCCTCTGATTCGATCAGATTTTTCAACTCCGCTATATTTTCCGCATCGATTTGTCCACTGACCATCAGAACGACTTGTCCGTTCGCTGTTCTCTTAATTCTCAGCATCTAGCCCTCGATTCGAGACTCGTCTGTAGGCAGGGCAATTGCGATTCCAATTGTAAGTTGTTTAAAATGTTGCAATTAGAACACGGACGAGTGGTGAGCTATCGACAATTGGCGAACTTTCGACAAAACGTGGTGCGGGAGATTGGCGATTCTCAGGAAGGATCGGCAGCCTTGAAACGATTCTTATTGATCTTCAGTTTTCGAATCTTAGACTCCAAGGTGGATCGTGGAATACCCAGCTTGTCAGCCGCGCCTGAAGGACCGAAAACTCGCCCCCCGCATTCTCGCAAGGCGGCCTCGATCATATCCTTCTCTTGCGCCAGGAGTGTCTGAGGCAGCTCAGTTTGGTCTTTCGGACCCGTCAGAAACGGCTGCTGCGGCAACCAGCTTTCGTCGATCGAAAAGGTCTCTGTTTCGCAAAGTATTACTGATCGCTCGATGACGTTCTGTAATTCGCGAATGTTTCCGGGCCAGGGATATGACTGAAGCAATTCCAGTGTCTTCTTGTTGACGCTCCTTATATTCTTACCCGCTTCTCGCGCGTAGCGATTGATGAAGTATTCAACTAGCAGGGGAATATCCTCGCTTCGCTTTCGAAGAGGAGGAATCTCTATCGGGAAAACATTCAGGCGGTAA
>Ga0207156_10126_pt1 | contig 18882 bp, 15 predicted proteins | sample Alteio_BWMinHeat_24_FD_153514 | JGI IMG/M metagenome (GOLD analysis project Ga0207156, IMG submission 153514) | Enriched cells from forest soil in Barre Woods Harvard Forest LTER site, Petersham, Massachusetts, United States -... | ecosystem: Environmental > Terrestrial > Soil > Temperate forest >...
AGCCAAGTTTTCGCATTGGATCGGATCCGCTTGATCGATGAGCGGTTTTTCCATTCGCCATTCTCCGGAATCGTTTTTCCGAAAGGCAATAATGCTATTAGCATTTTGAAGGCGAAAGTATTGCAAGTCTTCTTGTTTAATTGAAAAAAGTTTTGGGCCCTGTCGACTCGGAGGTTCGAATTTTGAAAAATTCTTTTTCTCCACGAGAAGCACATAGCTTAAGAGGGCGACAAAAATCGCCCCAAAGATTACCGTCTTTTTTTTCACAGGTTGCGCCTTTTAAGCCAGGTGGTCACGCCGAAGAGAATTCCGAAACCGGGGAGGCAGACCATCGAGATCAGACTGAGCCGAACTCGATTTTGTGGGTCAAGATAATAGGGCGGATACTCGGCCGATTTTGGATGAATGGTAATCGTATTTTGACTTTCGGAGAGCCAACCGATCGTATTCAACAGAAAGTCTTTGTTCAGGGTCGATGGATTATTGAACCATTGATTGTTGGCAAAGACACTTGATCCCACCACCGCGAGGCGTCCCGTTTTTCCGCCCGGTCCTTCAATCGTAGCGACTGAGGCTACCGGAATAACCCCTTTTTCCGAAGGGATTTTCGATGTCGGAACAATTTTTTTCCCTTGAACGGCCACAGCAAAGGCTCGTCCGAGGCGCGAGGTTGTAATCACCGAGGTGACGGTGATATTTTTGGGAGTTTTCTTCGCGCTTTCAACGCTTCGGGTCATCGGCATGAGAATCGGCGGAACTTTCGTTGTCCCTAAAAATGGATCGGTAATCGGATGAGGATTAAATGAATTCGTCGCTAAAAATTCGCCGCCGCCGCCGAAAACCGGAATCGCCGGATCGATGACGATATTTTGTCCGATAGCGAAACCGAAGTGCTGCAAGAACGGAGCCCATTCCTTGGCTGTATCGATTCCATAAAGGAAGAGAAGATGTCCGCCGCGCTTAAGATAACTGGCGAGTGCCTTCGTTTCTTCGGGAAGGGGAGCATAATGAGGATCGATGATGATGAGTGCCTCTGCATCTTCGGGGATTGGCTGTCGTTTAAATCCTTCCAAGGTTTTAACGGTGAAATTTTCTCCGGAAAGGACTTCGCGGAGTCTCGCGTATCCGGTCGGATCGCTTAATTGAATGTCGGGTTCCCCGTGTCCGGAGGAAAAATAGACGGTTCTCACCACTCCGGTCTCTAAACGGTAAATGGCATTTGTGATTTTCTCCTCATCCGGCGGAGAAACTTGTTCTTCTTTTCCATTGAGTTTTGCCACCACAACCGGCGGGGCGCTGTTGATGCCGAATTCTCTTGCTTTCGCCGGTTCGGAACGAGGATCGACGAAATGAAGTTTCACGTTGGGAGAGACAATTGCATATTGATGAAGCAAATCCCGAGTCTGTTGATCGGAAGGCTCTACAAAGGCCCAAAGATCGAGATTGGTCTTTAAATTATTCAATTCTGTTTTGGAGAGCGGCGATAAAGAATACCGTTTGTTTTTTGTAAAATCCCATTCTTTTGGATGCGCCAGCGAAATCAGTTGAATCAGTGTGAAAATGCCAAGCAATAACAGAAGATTGGTAGTTGAACCGGTCCCTTCTTTGGCGGCCCGTGAAAATTTCATTCGCGTGCGCCTCGCCAAGTGCGGCTGTTTAATCCATTCAAGGTGGCCGCCAGGAAAAAAGCAATAAACAAGAGGAAAAACGTAATGTCGGTCGTGTTTAAGACCCCTTTGGAAAAACTATCAAAATGAGCGAGAATCGAAAGCTGTCCCAGAACCTTGGCCCAAAGCGCTGTTGGAAAGGCTTGTGTCATCCAACCGACCAGCCAAAAGGCGAGGAGTGAGCCAAGGGTCAATGTCGCCGCTATAATTTGGTTGTCGGTTAGGTTGGAAGCCCAAAGCCCGACGACAATGTAGCACGTTCCAAGGAAGAAAAGGCCTACGTATTGACTTAGGATGACCGGCCATTCGACCGGGGTAATTTGCTTTACCATGAGCGGATAAAGCAGGGTCGGCAGTAAGAGTACAAAGAGGAGTGACAACGCTCCCAGAAATTTTCCAAAAAGAATTTCAATATCGCTGACCGGATAGGTGTAAAGAAGTTCAATCGTTCCGGTTTTTCGCTCTTCAGCAAAAAGACGCATGGTGATGGCTGGAATCATGAAAAGAAGAATGACCGCCACATGGCTGGTCAGGGGACGAAAAAGCTGATCGACGATCGGAAGATTGGTTGTCCCATAGGCGATGGCTTGCTTGGCGATCATCAAGGACAACGCATTGAAGAGATAACCGGTAATCAGTAAAAATGTGGTGGAGGTCACGTACGCCATCGGCGAACCGAATCCCACTTTCATTTCTTTTCCCCAAATCGTTAAGGCTTTCAAGCGGTATCTTCCTTTGTGACTAACTTTACAAAAATTTCTTCAAGACTTAACGTATGGACATTCATCTCCAGCAGTCCCCAGTTTCGTTCGACGATCATTTTGGCCACTTGAGGCCGAATTTCCGTACTGTTCACCGTTTGAAGGAGAAACGTGCTTCCTTTGCCGTTTTTTCCGATTGATTCAACGTGCTTGACTCCCGGCAGTCCCGTCAAGGCCATTCTCACTTCTTCAACCGGTCCGTCCACTTTAATCTTTATCTCCGCCGCTTCATTCATTTGGCCGGTTAAGGATTCCGGAGTTCCTTCCGCCACAATCGTTCCTTTATCAATGATTAAAACTTTTTGGCACGTCATGCTGACTTCCGGCAAAATGTGCGTGCTTAAAATAACCGTTTTTTCTCCTTGAAAACTTTTAATCAAGTCGCGAATTTCACGGATTTGTTTCGGATCGAGACCCACGGTCGGCTCATCCAAAATAAGAACTTCAGGATCATGAACCAGGGCTTGTGCTAGCCCTACGCGCTGGCGATATCCACGCGAAAGCCGTTTGAGCAAGGCGTTCTTTACGCTTTCCAAACCACACTGCCCCAGGACTTTCAAAATTTGATTTTGCTTTTTGTTCTTGTCAAAACCCCAAAATGAAACGACGAAGTCCAGATACTGGCTGACGGTCAGCTCGGGATACAACGGGACTTGCTCGGGAAGATAGCCGATTCGTTGGCGGATTTCCATCACTTGAGTGTTTAGATCAAAACCGGCGATTCGCACTTGGCCGCGAGTCGGAGGAAAAATTCCCGCTAAGATTCGCATCGTCGTCGATTTTCCGGCGCCGTTTGGACCCAGAAATCCAAGAATCTCGCCTTTATTCACGGAAAAGGAAACATTTGAAACCGCTTTAATCGTCCCAAATTCTTTCGTGATGTTCTTAATTTCAATCATGGGCGCTCTATTTTTTTGGATTGGATCAAACAATCTCCTTCTTTGATTCGAAGTTGCTATCCATGTGTTAACATTTCTTTAACAGTTTGTAAAAGCCCTAGACAAAGGCTACTTTTGGCGGGATATCTTTAATAGGATATTTTTATTGTGAGAGGCCTTCAAATGACGCCAATAAATAACGTATCGCAGATTGTCAACCGGCTCAATGCCTATCAAGCCCCTGGCGCCCCACAGCCACTCTCGGATGAACAACGACGTATAATTGGCGATATCATCCGACAGATAAAAACGTACCTCATCCTTTATCCGAACCGGGCAGATACTATTACGGCTTTATTTTCTGTAGATTCAAATGTAACTTTAAACGATCTATTCGCTGCTCCACAAGGCTCTCCGTTGCACTCAATACTTGAACAAGCAACTCACCCCCCTAATGCCCCTTATACCACTAACCCACTTCGTATGTCGTTATATTTTCTTCACGGCACAAATGAAGGTACAGATCATGAAGGTCGTAATTTAACTTTGAGACAAATCGCCAGTGCAATAAACATGATGGACCCTCAACTTGCCTCGCAGCTCTTTCTGCCCGGGGCTGCTCCCCCCCCACCACGGCCCATAGGAAGAGGTCTTGAAGGGGGCGTTCAAGTTCTCCAGCTTATCGCTAACTATAGGCATGGTCAGCCACTACCGCCGGGAATGCTAGTTCCACCTACAATCCCACAGCGGAACGCGGCTGCTGAAATGCTAACTCAGTTCGAACAGCACCCCAATGATGCTCTTCTTAGCCAAGTGCTTACAGAAATCGGCGACCAGCCTACCGCCCTGGATCAATTCCATGAGGCATTGCTTCAATGCAATCGTGTGGCTAATCATGAGCCATTGCTACCGCGTGTAACGCCCGCGCCGCGGCCAATCCTGCCTACCTCGGAACCGCCGTTTATTGTGGAACCGCCAAGCCAACCGACACAAGTTCAGCTGACGGCTGAACAACGATCCACTATCCGCCTCTTAGCGTTGAACATAGACGATTTAGCTCGAAATACACCCAATAAGAAGCCTCCCATTTCGAACTTGTTTTCCCAATATGCAAATACTTCACTCGGAGATTTCTTTGACAATCCCAGTATACAATCATCCTCTAGTGTAACAAGCGTTGACTCTTATGTTTTAAGTATTCTTCGGATTCTTCGGAATCAAAATCCGAATCTTACATTCTCACAAGTGGCGGGGCAGATCAACGCTTTAGCTTCCCAGCCAAACGGTCCGAGACTGGCAACCGTCCCTACCCAACCCACCTCACCGCCGCTTATTGTGCAAGCTCCAGCCCCAGGTCCGGCACCTGCCGCCAGGGTCGCTTCTGCGCCTGTGCAAGGCCAGCCGCAAACTCAAACATTGGCTGGAGGGCCTCCGAGTAGTCAACCGGTTCTAAATCCGCAACCGCAATATGTCGTACAACAAGCACAACAAGGCTGGCAGACGCCGGTGCCACAAGCGCCTTCTTTCACGGCTTTCCAGCCGAGCCAGCGAATGGTCGGATCCTATCAGCCACAATCGAGGCCTTACACGTTATCGCCCTACCAAATAGCCTCCGTGCAGCTCGCCTATTATTACTATTATCAGTCAATCTATGAGGCCATATTATCCTCCTATCGATCTCGATACTGGAGTCCGGGTGGGCCTTCTCTCCCTAATCAGTGGATAGTTTAACACTCACAGGGATTTCCTCTGGTTCGGTTATCACCATGGCCATTGCCAAGTTGTTATCGATGTGTTAACGTCTCTTTAACAGATTGTAAAAGCCCCTAGACAAGTGCTCCTTTTGGCAGGATATCTTTATTGAGAGAGGCCTCTAAATGACACCTATAAATAACTACTCGCAGATTGTTAACCAACAATTTTCTGCGCAAGTGACTCAGCCAGCCGGTCCAAATAATGCTTTGCCAAGGGGACTTGAAGTTTTTCGGATTATTGCTAGCAATCCCCTCGGTCAGCCGCTCCCGGGGACACAATTGATACCTACACCTGAACAACGGAGCGCGGCCGCTGGAATAATTTCGTACATAAACGACGGGTTGAGTAGCGAGGATTTTAGAGCAGAGGTTGCACGAATTGGCAACATCCCCAATGCCGCGGCTCAATTCGCGGCGGCGCTTCAATTCGCTACGGCAAATAATCATCTTGCTATAGAACCACCAACTCAGCCCCAACCCCAACTTGTAACACCACAGCCGACTCAACCTAGTCAACCTCAAACAGATCAGCAACGGTGGATAACACGACTGATTCAGTTTTTGGGAACGGCCGGCCCAAGTGGTAACGCGCAATTTGCGAATGAGCTTACTTCATTTCGTGGTCTTATCGCGGTAAATCCAAATATGACACTGAGCGACTTGATTGGCACTGACGACTGGAGATCTCTTGTGCAAGCGGAACCGCTGGCGCCGGCGGTCGGAGGTTCGCTGACAGCGCTGCTTCGAATTCTCGCAAATCGTGATTTCACTCACTACCGTCTTCCAGATGGTAGTGAGTTAGGTCATGCAAATCTCACCCTTGGAGATCTGCGCTTGCTCATCCCCGCGCTGAATGAAGGTGGGATCGCTTCTGCGTCTCCGCAAGGTCAGCCGCAGGTCTTATCAGGGCAAGCCTTGGCTGGAGCGGCTGGAGTGCCTCCGGGTAACCAACAAGTTTTGGGTCCGCAACAGCAACAGGTCGTACATCAAGCCGCACAACAAGTGGCGCAAGCGCCTTCTTTCACGGTTTTTCAGTCGGGCTCGCCAATCGTGGGTCCGTACCAGCCACAACCGAACCCTTATGTTGTACAGCAGCCGTACCAAATGCAAATGGCCTTCATGATGCAACGCTATTATCAGAGCCTCTATGAAGCCATATTATCCATTCGATTTCCACACTTGAGGCAGGATGGGCAGACTGGGCCGTTTTCCATAGATGATCAGCGACTAGCTTAACACGTCACAGGATTTCCTCATCAAGAAAAGAACGAAAAAGCATGGCCCAATCTTCTCAATTACCAATTCCCTTTGGAGCGGTCATGACTGCCATGGCGACTCCGTTTACTTCCAATTTGGAAGTCGACTATAAACGGGCGGCCGAATTGGCACAACGCTTGATCGCCCAGGGCAATGACGGACTCATCCTCGCTGGAACGACCGGCGAATCGCCGACCCTTTCGCATGACGAAAAAATGAAGCTTTTTAAAGTGGTGAAAGAAGCGGTCGGTAAAAATCATGCGGTGTTAGCTGGAACGGGATCCTTTTCTACCCGTGACACGATCGCGCTGACCAAAGAGGTCGAAGCGTTAGGATTGGACGGGGTTCTGATTGTCTGTCCTTATTACAGCAAACCGCCGCAGGAAGGATTGTTTCAGCATTTCAAAGCGATTGCGGAAGCGACTTCGTTGCCGATTATGATTTACAATATTCCGGGGAGAACAGCGGTCAATATGTTTCCTGAAACGATGGAGAGACTTGCAAAAATTAAAAATATTGTCGGTGTTAAAGAATCCGGTTCGGCTGAACAAGTCGCGGAGGCAGCGAGACGAATAGGCGCCGGTTTCACGATTTGGAGTGGGGACGACATCTCAACCTTTCCCTTTCTGTCGCTCGGCGCCAAAGGGGTGGTGAGTGTCGCGGGACATCTCGTGGCTACCGAAATTAAAAAAATGATCATGCTTTTTTCCGAAGGCCGTACAAAAGAAGCGGAAGCGATCCATCAGCGCCTCTCACCCTTTTTTAAAGCGCTTTTTATCACCACCAGTCCAATCCTATTAAAAGCCGCGATGAAATTAAGCGGATTTCCGATTGGCGGATTGCGCCTTCCGCTGGTCGACGCCAATGAACGGGAAATTTCGATCTTGAAGGAGTCGATGGCTGCCTTGAATCTCCTCGCATGAGTCTTCGTCTTATTCCCTTCGGCGGTTTGGGAGAAATCGGGAAAAACATGATGGGGTTTTTCTATGACGAGGATCTCATCATTGTCGACGCCGGGGTCATGTTCCCCAAAGAAGAGCAGCTCGGCATTGATTTGATCATTCCGGACATTCGTTTCCTTGAAGAAAATCGAAATAGAATTAAAGCGATTTTTTTAACGCACGGGCACGAAGATCATATCGGGGCTCTGCCGTTTATTCTGCCCAAACTCAATGTTCCCGTTTATGGAACTCGATTGACCTTGGCGCTGGTCAAATCGAAATTAAAAGAGTTTTATCTTCCGATTGAACCTGATTTCCGCGAGATTCTTCCGAACGCCGTGGTTTCATGCGGGAAGATGTCGGTCAGTTTTTTCCCGAATGTCCATTCGATTTATGACGGCATCGGAATCGTCATTGAAACGCCGGCCGGAACGGTGGTTCACACCGGTGATTTCAAATTTGATCAAACGCCGATGGCCGGAATGTTTACCGATTTCAAACGGCTGACCGATTTGGGAAGCCGGGGAGTCCTTCTTCTTCTCTCGGATTCGACCTATGCGGATCGGCCCGGATCCAGTGACTCCGAGAAATCGGTGAGGAAATCGTTTGAAGCGATCTTTTCGAATGCGAAAGGGCGGGTGATTGTGGCGGCGTTCGCTTCCTCCATTCCGCGAATCCAGCAAATCGTCGACAGCGCGAAAACCTATCACCGAAAAGTCGCCTTTGTCGGAAAACGAATGATCGAAAACGTTGCGATCGCGCGGGAGCTTGGATACTTGATGATTAAAGAGGACGAAATTCTTCGTGAAGAAGAGCTTTCAACCTCGGCGCACGAATCAATTGCCGTCATCACCACGGGAAGTCAAGGGGAGCCGTTTTCCGCTTTGACGCTGATGGCGGCAAAAAGTCATAAATCGGTTGAGATTATCAAAGGGGATACGGTCGTTATTTCCGCCACCCCGATTCCGGGAAATGAAAGCCTTGTCTATCGGGTCGTCAATCAGCTTTATCGTTTGGGCGCCGAAGTGGTTTTCAATCCATCCGTTAAATCGGACGCTTCTTTGAAAGTACACGTTCAAGGTCATGCCGGCCAAGAAGAGCTTAAACTCCTTATGAATCTCCTTCATCCTCGATTTTTCATTCCGATTCATGGAGAGTACCGCCAACTTGTTCATCATGCACGGTTGGCGCGGGAAGTGGGAATTCCTGAAAAAAATATTCTCATTGCGGTCGATGGAGACATCGTTGAAATATCCGATCAAGAGATTCGCGTCGTTGATCGGCTGCCTTTAGTCCCTCAATTCGTTCATGGATACGGGGTGGGGGAAATCGGAAAAAGCATCATGAAAGAACGCCGGGCGTTAGGGGAAGAAGGAGTTTTGGTTCTTGGTTTAACGCTTCACAAGGAAACTTTAAAATTGGCGGCCGAACCGGAAGTGGTAAGCCGGGGCTTCATCGGGGACGATTCGGAGCTTGCGATTCTTGAAGAAACCAAGAAAATTACCCGGGAATTTTTTAACAACGGCGCGCTGAAAAAGAATCGGGATCCTGAGATTTTAAAAGGAAATTTGAAGGGAGAACTGAACAAATTCTTTGGGGAAACCATGGGACGAAAGCCAATCATTATCCCGGTCTTGACTATGATATGAGCGAGGCGGGTAGGGATGCCTAAGACCGCAAAGCCGCCGAAACGGGGCAAACGAGAAGAAAAAATTTCTCATGAAGAGGAGACTTTTTTTCCACTCCATCCGCGCGTTCGCGACATTTTCTTTGTCATTTTATCCGGAATATTAATCTATCTCGTCCTTTGTTTTTTTACGAACTGGGCCGGAATCGCGGGGTTTAGATTTAAAGAATTATTAATCTTGTGGTTTGGCAAAGCGGCCTATTTTTCCGTTTTTCTTCCGGTTCTTCTCATCGTGTTTCTTCTCGATTCCGATCGGACGCCGAGCTGGCTTCATCTCGGTTATTTGGCGGCCTGGTTTATCAGCTTAACGCTTTTTTTTGATCTCTTGGGTTGGGGTGGGAATTCAACGATTCTCATCAAGCCCTTGGTGAAACTTTTTGGAGAAGGGGGGACATTCCTATTTTCCTGTACCCTCTTGGTGGCGGCCACGGTGATCTTGACGAATATCTCGCTTCAAACGATTCTCCATGCGGGTAGAGGGGCGTTTTTCTTTTCATTGAGTCTTATCCGTCAATTGAATCGGCCGAAAACGGTTCCGGTTCCCATTCATCGCGGTGAAGAGCCGGAGGAAGAAAGCTCGGATTCGCCGGTGATTACGGAATCTCCGGCTGCAGAAGAACCGAAGATGGATCTGCCGGCTCCCGCAGAAGCGCAGGCGGAAGCAAAAGAAGAAGAATCTCCGAAGCCGCTCTTGCATCCCGTTTTTCCGGCGACAAAAAGCAAACGGAAAGCAGAAGACTTAAAAGGTTACAAAATTCCGGCATTAACGCTGCTCGAAGCTCCCAAAAAAGAAAAGGGGCTTCGTATCGAGCCGTCCGATTACAGCCGGCTTTTGGAGGAAACGCTTCGTAATTTTGACGTCGAAGCGACGGTCGATCACGTGGAACGCGGACCGACGGTCACCCGTTATGAATTGCAGCCCGCCAAAGGGGTAAAAGTCAGCAAGATCGTTTCATTAACTGATGACATCGCGTTGGCGTTGGCGGCGACGAGCTTGCGGATTGAAGCGCCGATTCCCGGGAAAAGCGCGATCGGAATTGAGGTGCCAAACAGTTCGGTGGCGATGGTTTATTTTCGGGACATGCTCAGTTCCAAAGTTTATAAAGACAGCCCCCAAAAAATGCTTCTGGCGCTGGGAAAAGACATCACCGGGAAACCGATTTACACCGATCTCAAAAAAATGCCGCATCTTTTAATCGCCGGCGCTACCGGATCCGGAAAAACGGTTTGCATCAACACGCTGATTGCCAGCATTCTTTTTAAGGCGACCCCTCATGAAGTCCAATTCGTGATGATTGATCCGAAACGCGTGGAGCTTACCATTTATGATGGAATTCCGCATTTGATTCAAGAGGTGGTCACCGATCCAAAACAGGCGGCAAGAACTCTTTTGGATGTCTTGGCGATCATGGATGAACGATACAACCTGTTCAAGGAGACTCGTGTTCGAAATCTCGAAGAATACAACAAGGCCAAACCGGAAACGCCGCTTCCATACATCGTTGTGTTAATCGACGAATTGGCTGATTTGATGACCTTGTCCGCCGCGACCGTTGAAACAAGCATTGCAAGGCTTACCGCCTTGGCGCGCGCCGCCGGCATTCATCTGATTGTCGCGACACAGCGTCCGAGCGTCGATGTGATCACCGGAATCATTAAAGCCAACATCCCGTCACGCATCGCCTTTGCTGTTTCCAGCATGGTCGATTCAAGAACGATTTTGGATACGGGAGGCGCTGAAAAGCTGCTGGGGCGCGGCGACATGCTTTTTGCGCCGATTGACGCGATGAAGCCGCTTCGACTGCAAGGAGCTTTTGTCAGCTTGCATGAGATCGAATCGCTGGTTGCCTATTGGAGTCAGCAGTCAGCGCCGGATAATCTAGTCCAGCTTCCGGTCGCTCTTCCGGAACTTCCCGACGGCAAGGACGACCATGACGGAGATGAGCTTTATGGGGAAGCCAGGGACACTATTTTTCGAACCGGTCAAGCGAGTGTTTCAACACTTCAGCGAAAGCTTAAGGTTGGCTATGCCCGCGCAGGCCGGCTGATGGATCTCCTGGAACAGCGCGGAATCGTCGGTCCCGCCGATGGCGCGAAGCCTCGAAAAATCCTAGTTCCCAATCCTTTTCGACCGAACCTGTGATGAGCAATAAAGAAACCCTTTTCGATCAGATGACGTCCGTTGGGATGGTTTATGTTATTTTAAGCCAAACGGCGCAAATGGCTCTCAACCAGTCTTTAACCGAAGAACAATTGAGCGAGAACGAGGAAGAGGCGCGCCAAATTTCAGGAATGAAAGGCAATCATCTTTGTGAGCGTTCGTTTCTTGCTCCGTTAATCGAGTCATTTTTTTCGGAGATAAGAACGTGGCTTAAGACCAAAGCCAACAGTCCTGCCATGATGGAATTTATCAAAATGTTTAATGGAGAGAGTTCAAAAATCATCGAGGAAAAGTATGAACTTCCAAAAGATAACGCCGCTCCTCGATGGCATCAGCAAATCCTCGAGATTGGAAACAAATTGATGAGGAAAGAAACGGTTTCTCGTGAAGCGATAGGGTCGCTCTTCCGAAATATTCCGGCCGATACAACCTTTGGATATTTGGCCATTCTTTTTTTGATGGAGTCGATGGAAAAATCGCCTAACGCGGAAAAACTAGCTCTTTGGTGGTTTTTTTTATCCGGCGAAAAACCGTTTCTCTGCAAGGTCGAGCAGAAAGGCCTTTTTTCCTACATCGACTTCCTGCCCCTCTCGAAGAATTCGGCGTGAAGAATTTCAACCGCTTTCTTGGCGTCGGCGCTTCCCACCACGAACGTCAGATTGATTTGCGAAGCGCCTTGAGAAATCATTTCGATATTAATTCCAGCCTTTCCTAAGAGGCCGAAAACGCGTCCAGCGATTCCAGGGGTAAATTTTAATTCTTCTCCTACAAGGCAAACAATCGCTCGATCGGTTTGAACAGAAATTTCCGAAAATAAAGCAAGTTCTTTTCTAGCGGCCTCAAGATTTTCAGTATTATCCAAGGTTAAGGAAATATTGACTTCCGAGGTGGCTACCACATCAACGCTCATTCCGTGATTTTGCAAGATTCCGAATACTCGCGACAAAAAACCAGGCGCTTCCAACATCCCGGTTGAGTAAATATTGATCGAAGTGATCTTTTTCTTGACCGTGACGGCTTTGATTCCGGAAGCCTCTTTGGCTTCCGCCAAAATCACCGTTCCCGGATGCGTGGGCTCGAAGGTGTTCTTAACGAGCACCGGGATGTTTTTTTTCATCGCCGGCTCGATGGTTTTCGGGTGGAGCACTTTCGCGCCGAACACGCTTAACTCCGCCGCTTCCTGAAAGGTGACCGAAGGAAGAGAGCGGGCCGTTGGAATGAGGCGCGGATCCGCGGTCATGATTCCCGGAACATCGGTCCAAATTTCAATGGCTTTCGCGTCAATAGCGGCGCCGATGAGGCTGGCCGATAAATCGGAGCCCCCCCGCCCTAAGGTTGTGATTTCACCAATCGATGTTTTTCCGATGAAACCGGTAATCACCGGCACCACATCTAATCCGGTAATTTTTCTTTTAACCTCTTTTTCCGCGGCCGGCAAAAGTTTGGCTTGAGTGAAATCATCGGTTGTCACGAAACCGACGTCCCAGGCATCAAACGCTTTGGCAGGTGTTCCTTTCTTCCGGATGACTTCGGCAAGAATTCTGCATGAAAATCGTTCTCCAAAAGAAACAATTAAATCTTCGGATCGCGCTGAAAGTTCTTTTTTTTGGGCAATTTCGGCGCACGTATCGAGGAGTTTTCCATAGAAACTTTCCGCTTCCGGAATTTCAATCTTCAAAGAGGAAAGTATCTCTTGATGAAGGGTTTTTATTTTCTCGACTGTTTTTTGGTAGGATTCTCCGTGAAGCGCTTCTTGGCCGGCTTGCACCAAGAGGTCGGTGACTTTTGTGACCGCGGAAACGACAACCACCGGTTTTTCCTTCAATCGTGAAATGATTAAAGAAGCAACCCCCTCGATGCGAGCGGCATTGCCTACCGATGTACCTCCGAATTTCATCACAATCATAGAGTCGAATCATTCATTTCAGGCGAATTGATTCCTTTTTTGGCCGGATACTGTTCGAATGGACGATGAAAAGGGTTTCCTTCTCGTGAAAACCGTAGTATAATAAGAAGAAAACAGAGACGATCGCTAGGGGGTTCAACCAATGAAAACAAAGGTTTGTTTTCTTTTGCTTTTCTTGTCGGCATTCTCTATTCATGCCTTCTCCAGCAGACCTTTATTGGCTGTTCCCGATTCCGTGACGGTCGCGGTGGGAGGAACTCACGCCATCCATTTGACCGGGTATTCTGCAAATTTGAGCGCCATTATCGAAGACCAAAGCATTGGGACGTTAACTTCCATGAAGAATGCGATTTTAGTCAAAGGACTGGCTCCGGGAAATACGCGCATTGAGTTTTCCAGGGATAATTTGGTTCAATATACAAAGGTTTACGTAAAAGAATCAGCGGGGCATTTTCCGCAAAATTTGTCAATGCAGGTTACCGGAACAAAAATTCCGGGTCCGCTTCTTCGCACGATGATCGCGCAACAGCTGAATGACACCATCGATCATAATCCGGGAACTTCCTTGAGTGTCGTGATTCCGAAAAAAGCGATTCCTTCTTCCTTCGTACAAGGATGCGCGCTGTCACTGCCGGTCAAAGTGAAAATCAGCGGCCGTGATTATCTTCCAACGGCCGGAAAGGTTATCGTGAATGTGGTCAATCAGCCTGTTGCACTTGGCGCGCCGGCTAATCTGATGGTCAGCAATAATCCGGAAAGCTTTTCTGAACCAAGCACGCTTTTTAAAGCGCCTTTTCCAGATGCGTCCGCCACACGGATTTTTTATCATCATTATAATAAGGGGACCGTTCCTTATCGATTCGTTTTGGAATTGAGCAATCTCGACGATTCAAAGGCGCAAGTTCACGTTCTGCAGGGAATCGCGGGTCCGGAACTCCGGGAAATTTCGGTGGGCGCCGCCGCCACGGAACGATTTTTCATCGCGGAAAAAAATCATCTTGGAAGAGTAGTGGAAATTAATCCAGAAAATACTTCGCAATTGCTTTCCATCAAAGTAAATCCCAAAGAGACGATTTCCGGAATCGTGCAGTTAACCCCGATGACGGCCTCACGATTCAGCGTTGAAACCAAAATTCAATCGCTTTCCGGAGTAAACGACACAAAAATGGCTGAGGAAATCGGAGAAAAACCGAAAGGGGTTTTCAAGGGACCTGACCTTACTTTGAATGGCGAGTATACATATGGCGGTCATTATGCTTTCATTACCTTGGGGAAACAATCACTTCTCTCGGACATTCAAACCGGAAAAGCCGACCAAGGAAATTACGGAGCCTTTTATACGATTCATATCAAGATAAACAATCCGACCGAAGAATCAAAAGGGGTTCAAATCAGTTTCAAACCTCAAGCGGGTCCGGCGAATGGGATTTTTCTTGTCGATGAAACCCGGTTAATCAAAACTCCGGTTGTCCCTGCATTCACGTATCATCCGTTGTTAAAATATGTCTTGGCTCCGCATGAAACCAAAGAGGTAACCCTCAAGACCTTTGCTCAAGGCGGCTCATTTTATCCGGTCAGCCTTGTGGTTCACCCGCTCGAGAAGTAACTCTTTGTACAGCTCCTCCAGCTTTTTCCCGAATTCCGGAATTCCGAATTTATTCGCTTTGTTGGAAGCATTCTTACTCATCTGTTCCAAACGATTCAGATCTTTTAGGAGTCCAATCACGGCAGCGGCGAATTCATCCGTGTTTTCATTGACGAGTAAACCATCCTGTCCGTCGGTTACCGTATCTACCGCTCCCGGAGCGCGAACCGCCACAATCGGCAGTCCGGAAGCCATCGATTCCAAGAGTGAAAGCGGTTTGACTTCGCTGGTGGAGGCCATGACGAAAATATCCGAGGCTTTTAAGTAATCCGGAATTTCGTCATAAGGGACCATGCCGGTAAAAATCACTCGATGGCTTAATCCCAATGCCTCAGCCTCTTTTTTCAATTTGTCCAACGTCGGTCCGCCCCCGACAAGAAGAAGAACGGTTTCAGGAGAGGTATTGTTAATTTTTTTGAAGGCGGCTAAAAGAAACGATAAATTTTTTTCTTCCGCCATCCGTCCGACAAAAATTAAAATTTTTGAATTTTGCAAATGGTAGTGCGAGCGGATCCGTTCTCCGTTTCCGCCGCTGAATTTTTCGACCTTGATTGCATTGGGAATAACGTGACATTTTGATTCGCCGCCGTACTCCGCGACCGCCGGGAGGATGGAAGGGGCGGGGACAACGACTGCATTACAATGTTTAATGTGTGAAGAAACGGTTCGGCGAATGTACCAGCGGCTCAGCGCTTCAGGAATAAAAAACGGCGCGTAATGGAGATAGATTTCATATTGCGTATGAAAGGTGAAAACAAGCGGAATATTTTTCTTTGCCGCGATTTTTTCAGCCAAGGCTCCGAGAAGAAAGGGGTGTTGAGTATGGACTATGTCGAGTTCGAGTGCGCTGATTTTTTTTTCAAGTTTCGAGAAATAGGGGATGGGGAGGGGAAAATCGGCTTTGCGGGTTAAGCGAATCGAGGGAACTCGAATCACATGGTCGTCGCGATCGTCATAGCCAGAGTAACGTGGCGCAATGATGTAAATTTCATGTCCTAAACGGGACAATCCTTGACGAATGCAATCGATTGCGTTCACCACCCCGCTCGTAATCGGATGATACGCATTCGTAAAAATCCCAATGTTCATTCCGTGAACGTTCAACTTATTCACAAGGAATTCCCTTAGGATAAAAGAACATCATTCGACTATGTTGGTCAAAGCGGCCTTGTCTAAAGCGCTATCGAATTTTCCCGAGCTGAAGACTGGTGGACGTGTGTACGAAACCTTGGAAGGTGTTTCTAATTTGGCCTATGCCTGGGTTTACAGTCGTAGTCCTGATCCTAGCTTTGGGGAAGATGTTTTCAAGCAGGGACTTGCTTCTCCTGATTTCGCAACGAAATGGAATGAAGTGTTCGACCGTTGTTATCCAGGTTTACAGTTTCAGCCTAATTCCGCCGGTGTTTTCCGCGCCTTCACTCATTGCTTTAACCCTAAGGGATTAGATCAAATTGAAGCTGCAAGAAAGCTCGCCGATATGTCTTTATATACGTATACTTACCGTCCTTCTGAGTTAGCGGCTCGTCGAAGGGATCTTGGTGAACTTGTTGATTCAATCAGAAAAAGTCAAGCATAGATTTTAATCGCAAGATATCCACAAGGAATCTTTTCTATTACTAAGAAAATTCAAAGCGAAGATGAATTGCTTGGGCAAAGCGCTTCTTCGAATATGGGGAAAGGAGTAAGGGGAATGGATCAATTAACTTGCTTTAAGCACGACTTGGAATATGAGCGTGCGCTTAAAATTAACTCAATGAACAGCGCTTACAATCCGGTTGAACGCGAATTTCTTGAACGCGAGCTCGTTTTAATCGACGCGCAAATCAGCTGGATTGAAGACGCCATCGCCGCCAAAACCGCCGCTTAAGCAAAGCCGTGGGGATGGCGGGAGTGCCAGATCCAGGCTGATTTCACGATCGATTCAAGCGTTGGATGCTTGGGGCTCCAGTTGAAGTCGCGGCGGAATTTTTCGGAGGAAGCGACAAGGCCGGCCGCGTCACCTGGTCTTCTCGGTTTTGTTTCGACCGTGAAGTTTCGACCCGAAATTTTTTTCACCATTTCGATTACTTCGTTGACGCTGTATCCTTTTTCACTTCCAAGATTGTAGGCATCGGACGAATGCCCATCTTCCAAGGCTTTCACGGCCAGGTAATGCGCTTCGGCCAAATCCATAATATGAACGTAATCGCGGAGACACGTTCCATCCGGCGTCGGATAGTCATTGCCGAAAATGGAAACGCTTTTCTCAAGGCCTAAGGCGGCTTTACAAACCAAAGGAATCAGATGACTCTCGGGATGATGCGCTTCTCCGACATCGCCGGAAGGATGCGCGCCGGCGGCATTAAAATAACGAAGCGAAATGGAACGCAATCTGTACGCTCTATCATAAGCCGAGAGCATCGCTTCAAAACCTAGTTTTGTAAAGCCATAAGGGTTGGTTGGATTTTTTTCGTCCTGTTCATGAATTGGAATTCGTTTCGGATTTCCATATACCGCCGCAGAAGACGAAAATACAAGCCATGGAATAGGATGCTTACGCGATACCTCTAAAAGCGTAATCGGATCGGCGAGGTTGTTTTGAAAATATTTTCCGGGGTTCGTGACCGATTCACCGACTTCAATGAATCCGGCGAAATTTAAAATTCCGGCGATTGAATGTGAATTGAAAATCTTTTCGAGCAAGGCTCTATCAGAAATTTTCCCATGAAAAAATGGAATATCGGGGGGAAGTGCTTCTTGATGTCCCTTGGAAAGATCGTCGAGGACAATGCAATTCAAATCTCGTTCAATGAAATACCGGAGGACATGGCTTCCCACGTATCCCGCGCCGCCGGCAAAAAGAAGCGTCTTGGTCATCGCAATTCCGGATTAAAGTTTGAGATGAGACGGAGCGTGCGCCGCGCGGCAATCAAATGATAAGGCTTAATCGACTCATCCAAACTGGCGAGCGTTTTTTCGTCGATGAAGGCATACGCTTTTTGTTTTCTCCACAGTAGAAGAAAGAGTTCCGGAGTATCGACATTGGCCATCGGCGTATCCGAGTAAAAAATTAGGCTGGCGGTTCCGGCCACGTGATAGGCAATGACCGGTGCCGGATAAACCGAACGAAGCTGTTTTAATTCCAAGGCCATCGGTTTCATCGGTTTATACGATTCAACAATGGGACTGAACTGAGAAAGGAGCGCTAACCAAAAGAGGGCGACGGTGATGACAAGCGTGTAAAAAACAGACTGGTTTCGTTTGGCTTTTAGGCTTAAGATCAAGGCAACGACAAGACCAATCAGGAGGATCCCTAAAAGGGGCAGGAGATTGCTGAGGTAGCCATGGAGTTCCTTGGTTAAAAGTTTCCGGCTTCCTAAAGCCTCTAAACCGACGGTCAACAGCATCAATAAGAGAAAAGTGCAAACAACGCCGCCGATCAATTCTTTTCGCGTGAGTTTATCCCAATAATAGCCAATGAGCATGGCCAACGGCGGATAAAGAAAGAAAATATAATTTGGAAGTTTGGTGTTCACGAGGGTGAAAAGCAAGAACGTCGATAATCCCCAGAGCGATAAAAACAAGATTTTGGAATCCGACCGATCGCGCCAGCATCGCGCCGCAATGCATGGCAAGAAACCGCTCCACGGGAAAAAACCGAGTAAAAGGATCGGAACATAATAATAGATAGGTCCCGATTGACGCAAGATAGGTGAGACAACCCGTTTGAAGGTATAAAAATAGAAAACGGGATAAACAAATGAATCGCCGAATCTCCAAGTCTCATAAACAAACCAAGGGGCGCCAATCAATAGATAAATCAGAATTCCCTTGACCCATGGAATCGCTTTGACTTCTGAAAGTCGTCCGCTTACCCAAAGAAAAATTCCAAGAACAAAAATCGGATACGCTAATCCGAAAACTCCTTTGGTAATGGTGGCCAGCCCGCAGGAAATAAAAAAGAGAAACCACCAACTTTGTTTTCGATCATTGATGGCGCGCCATCCGGCGTAAATAGCGATCAATAAGAAGGCGTTCAGCATCGTATCCATCGTCGCCATTCGGCCTTGCACAAGATATTGAAGACAACTTCCCAAAGCGAGTCCCGATAAAAAGCCGATCTCACGGCTCCATAAATAAGAAGCAAATCGATAGACTACCAAGAGGCCCAAAATGGCAAAGAGGGTAGGGAAGAGTCTGGCGGTTAACTCATTCCAACCGAAAAAATGAAAGGCGCCGGCGGTAA
>Ga0207156_10127_pt1 | contig 18815 bp, 16 predicted proteins | sample Alteio_BWMinHeat_24_FD_153514 | JGI IMG/M metagenome (GOLD analysis project Ga0207156, IMG submission 153514) | Enriched cells from forest soil in Barre Woods Harvard Forest LTER site, Petersham, Massachusetts, United States -... | ecosystem: Environmental > Terrestrial > Soil > Temperate forest >...
TCTTCTCTACAGTTAAAAGCAATTCCTGCTAAACAAACTAAAATGCAAATTTTAAAAATGATTGCCAATGAAACGGGGCTAGGTCTTAAACAAGTCAGAGTAGTATTTGCTACCGCTGGTCTTATAGCCAAATGTCATATCCTCAAAAAAGGCTCTGGGGAATTTACGATACCGGAGATGGCAATTAAAGTAGTACGTAAGACTAAACCAGCCACTAAAAAACGTGAAGGCCGAAACCCTATGACGGGTGAAACGATTACGATCGCTGCCAAACCCAAGCGCGATGTTGTAAAAATTAGACCGCTGAAATCGCTGAAAGAAGTATTAATGCAAGGCTAAAAATGCATTCTAGCGGAGTTAGTAAATAATTCCGCTAGATATTTTATGGGTGTTTAGCGGCGATAGAACTTTCGTAAGCATGATACAACCCCTCCAACACTAAGTCTGGCAACAGCGCATCAAATAATTGTTTTTCTTTATAAAGCTGGGCAAAACCCCCTGTGCCTAAAATCATGACGGGTTCATCCTTAAACACCGTTTTTTTGAACTGAGCAATCACTTCTTTCAGCGCGCCTAACTGGCCATAAAATAGCCCAGCTTGAATACTTTCACGCGTGGTACGGCCCAAACAAGATGTAGGCTCTTCAATATCTACCGTCATGAGTTTTGCTGTATTCGATCGTAACGCTTCCATCCCTAACCGCATACCCGGCAAAATAGTGCCACCCAGATAATCACGCGTTTTGGTGATAGCGCAGACAGTGGTTGCTGTTCCCATATCAATCACAATAATATTTTTGTTCGGAAAGGCATGCACTGCGCCAATAGCATTAGCGATTCTATCAGCACCCACTTCTTTGGGATTTTGATATTGAATATTGAGGCCAGTGCTCGCATCTGCCGGCAAAATAAAAAGGGTAGATTGTAGATAGGAGGCAATAGTGTGTTTAATCGTATAGTCACAGCTAGGCACGACAGAACTGATAGCTGTAGCAGAAATGTTTTCTGGCGCGAGCTTTTTTGCTTGTAAGAAATTAATTAAAAAAATACCTAGTTGATCTGACGTGCCAAGCAAATGTGTTGCATAGCGAAATCGGGTTAATAATTTTTTCTGCGAAAATATACCACCTAATATGTGTGTATTACCGACATCTAAACAAAGTAACATACAGGCCTCAGGGCTAGGGTTTGAGCGGAGATCAATCTATAGAATAAATAAAAAAATAGCAACAAAGCTTCTCTTCATGACCTATAGTTTAACTATTATAAATATATGTGCTAATGTTGGGCAATGAGGTGGCGCCTCTCCCCCTCGTAGTTGTCCTGGGAAAAATAGCTAGGCGCATGTTTCAGTGTCATAATAATAGAAGGTGGTCATCATATAGAAGGAACTGTGATATGCATCCCTTATATTATTTAATTCCCCGCAAATCTTCTTCCCATATCGCCCAGAAAAAAAATCCTCAAAAAGCGTTCTTTTCCCTCACCACTTATGTTTACGCACAAACCACCATCGCAATGATTGCAGCCACATTCTGTGCTGTTGTCGTTTTAATTGCTCTGTATGAACCCTCTAAGAGTAATTTTCTATTATTTTTCTGGAGCGGTGTTTTCTTAGCCGTAGTGGCAGCCAGAATTTTGCTCGCTTACCTTTATCAACGTTACGGACAAAATGAAAAAAACACGGTTTTTTGGCGTAATTTATACACATTTGGGTCTTTATGCGGTGGCATTAGCTGGGGTTTAACAGGCATTTTATTGCTCCCCAATATTTCTGGGGTACAGCAACCCTTGCTCATTTTAATGCTCGCTGGCGTGACTGCCGGCGCAGTGCCCTTGTCCGCGGGCATTCCAGCAGCAGCCATCGCTTTTTTGATAGCAGCCTTACTACCTTACATTATCGTCATTGCCCTCTCTGGTAATCATACCTATTATTTATTTGATATGGCCTTATGCCTATATTTAGGCTATTCAATTATTTTAACTTTGAAAGCGTATAAAATTGTTTTAAATTCTGTTCTGTTACAATTTGAAAATTCCTTGCTAATTGATGACTTAGAAATTATTAATAAAAAGCTTGCGCAAGCAGCGACTCACGATCCACTAACGCAAGTAGCAAATAGACGTTTATTCCTCGCCACTTTTGAAAAAGCAATCCTATCCGCAAAAGACAATAAAAGTTTAGTTGCGCTGTTTTACATTGATTTAGATAATTTCAAAGCGGCTAATGATAACCATGGTCATCACATGGGAGATCACATTTTAATTGTGGTGATTGATAGGTTGAAAAATTATTTTCGCAAGCACGATATGATTGCGCGCTTAGGAGGAGATGAACTAGCGATCATTATTGAACATATACACACTAAACACGAAGTAGAAACGATTGCCCGAAAAATTTGCCAATTGGTTGCCCTACCCATTCAAGCAAACAATCTTTCTCTCCATATTAGCGCGAGCGTAGGCATCAGTATCTATCCTTATGACGGCCCAGATGAAGATACACTCATACGCTCTGCTGATAAAAGCATGTATGTCGCGAAAAAAGGCGGTGGTAACAAATATGCCCTTAATCCGCATACAAAAGAATTTATATAGCTACAAGCTATTCCACACTACCTGCTAACTTCGCCCGCACCGTTGAGGCATTTTCTATAGGCACCAATAGTGTCTTAGCTTCTTTTTTGGGGCCGGTAGCAACGCCCGCAGCAGTTTTATAGTCGGGATTTAAAGTATGTAGGGTTTTGACACTAATGCCGGAAAATTTTGCTACTTCCGTTAAATTCACAGGCTTAGTCACTTCTAAGGTAGCGAAATAAGGTTCATTGTCTATGGGCGGTAATTCTATGCCATATTTTTCGGGATTTTTCACAATGGCCGCGACAGCTAATAATTTTGGAACATAAAATTTGGTTTCTTGCGGTAAAGATAAATTCCAAAAGCTATTACTGCCCGCATGACGTTTTGCCGATAAGACTCTACCTTGACCACAATTGTAAGCCGCAATCGCTAAATACCAGTTATCTTTAAACATCACCCCAAGGTCTTTGAAATAAGCCAAGGCGGCTTTGGTAGAAGCCACAACGTTGCGGCGACCATCGTAACCGCTTTTCACTTTCACACCCAATTCTTTGGCAGTACCAGGCATTAGCTGCCATAAACCAGTCGCCCCTTTTTTAGAGCGATCATTAGGATTGAATTCACTTTCGATGACAGGAATCAGCGCCAATTCCCCAGGCAACCCTCGAGCTTTTGTTTGTTTGTGGATGAAATAAATGTAGGGGCCAGCGGCTTTAAGAATTTGGTATAGCTTGTCTTGGTCTGCCAGTAACTTACGAATTTCAGCTTTCACTTGCGACGATTGCGCTCTATGGTCCAACACAAACTCGCTGGTTAAACTGCGCCAAATAGAATTCGCAGTCGGCCCAGAAGCAGGGATGATGTCATCTGTTGTCGTAGGGCCTACGCCAGTAAAGGATGAATGATTACCATACCAGCCGATTAAGAGAGCCCAACTTAACATGATGAGAATAAGAATTTTTGAGATATTGGTTATTAATTGCATGCAGGTATTCTACTAGAAAACGCTCCAACAGAACACCTTTAATTGACATATTTATGACCAATCGTTTGTAACTTATTAATTTTTAAAGACTTTACAAAATAAAAAAAGCTAAGCCCTTGATCCGGCAGAGAAAAAAATTATGTGCGTTTAGTGAGCGTATCCACCACGTTGCCCCAAGGATTAGCCATACGCCAAACCTGATTCACTTTGCAATATTCAAACGTCTCCTTACCACTACGGTGTCCGACTGTATTGTAGACCTCCAGACTGCGGCACGTCGCGCCTTCATGCTTGGTGGTTGCCAGAGGCATAAAGTAACCCCCATGGCCGGTGGCAGAATTGTGCCAAGGATGTTGCTTGCCATTGGGGGTATCATTCAATGTCTCAAGTTCAGTTTTATAAAATAATTGCCAATCATCCTTGGTGAATTCATTAGCACCGGAATAATCTAAAAACCGCTGACTCAACCCTAAAGCAAATACTAAAGAAGGTGCTAGGAATAACATCAGTAACATTTTTTTCATCGCATTAACCACCGTCATAAAAATTCCTTTTGCCAAAAAATATAGTTACACTAATTCACCACAAAATCCTTGAGAAATCAAAATTATTTACCGCTTATCATAGGCTAGCTTCCCATGACCCCCATAGATTATTACCGAGATCAATGCGCAAAAGGTGTGATCGTGGCAGACCCAGCGCAAGCGACCATTTTAGAGATATTGCAACAAATATATTTTGCTTTAATAAAAGAACAAGCACTGAGAACCAGTTATTTTTCTCTACTGCGCACACCCCATTTAATCCTTGGTTTATATTTATGGGGCGGTGTCGGTGCCGGCAAAACTTTTTTAATGGACTGTTTTTTTACCTGCTTACCCTTTCCCGAAAAAATGCGTGTGCATTTTCATGAATTTATGCGCTTAATCCACCAAGAACTCAAACAGCATCAAGGTGAACCCGACCCACTCTATATCATCGCCAAAGAACTCGCAAAAAAAACCCAAGTCATTTGCTTTGATGAATTTTTTGTCTCAGACGTCGCCGATGCCATGCTGCTGGGTCGTCTATTGAAAGCTTTATTTGCTCAAGGCGTTTGCCTAGTGTGCACTTCAAATGTCATGCCTGACGATTTATATAAAAATGGCTTGCAACGCGATCAATTTTTACCTGCGATTGCCTTAATAAAAAAAGACACCACGGTTGCGCAGATTACGGTCAACAAGGATTATCGCTTGCGGCATTTAAAAACGGCCGGGGTATTTTATGATGCACGGGATAAAAATAGTGCTGCTAACATGGACAAAGCTTTTAACGCTTTAGCAGGGGCAACCCCACCCATAACAGATCCTATCAACATCAATGATCGATGGGTGCCAATTCGCAAACAAGCCGGGAAAATGATTTGGTTCGATTTTCATGTGCTATGTACACCGCCCCGTAGCCAACAAGACTATCTCGTCATTGCGGAAAACTACACTACCGTATTTATTAGTGATATCCCTAGTATCCCTGATCACGATAGGGACACGATTTGTTTGTTTATTAATTTAATTGATGTATTGTACGATGCCCATGTCAGATTAATTTTCTCTGCTGCAGAGCCGCTTGAGGAGATTTATCAACACGGACAAATGGCCTTAGAATATGGCCGCACGCATTCACGGTTAATAGAAATGCAATCAGAAGATTATTTTGGACCCAGACTAAATAGCTTATAATAATAGTTTATCTCTCTATTAAAGGAAATTTGCCATGAAAAAAATCTTAACAATAGGTGGTTTTTTATCGACTTTGATACTCATAGGTTTATTAGCGGGTTGTGAAAATACGGTGCAAGGTTTTGGTAGAGATATGCAAGCGAATGGCAAAGCCATCACCAAGTCTACCGATGGCAGCACAAAACAATAACGGGTTTATGCCGGATAATTTTGGCGATCTTTGTTATTGCAATGACATGCGCTTGAACCTGTAACTGCGGTCTTTTGCGGCCATCCGTTAGTTTGAGACGAGGGCGAGCTATGCAAGCCAGAGCAGAAAAATTAAATAAACTTAATGCACATGAATCACGTCTGCTACGTGAATTAAATAGCGCAACAGGCTATTTTACCTCTTTGAATGCCCAGCAAGTAGCAGTCATTAAAACCATCAAAAATTTGCTGGAACAAAAGAAATTAACAGCTATTCAAGCTATTCTTACTGATTATCAACCATTGGCAGAAGAAAAAAATTTTGAAGATAATCTTTATTTTACTTTGCTGCAGAAAGTACAGACGTATCTACGCGAATATGCAAAATATTTTCTGAAGCCGTTAAATGCTTTTTATGAGTATGAAAAACAACTAGGGGTTCAAGTAGTCTTACCCGTTGAACAAGGCAGAGATCCTTTCCTCATAGAAACAAAAGCAGAAGGTTTTTGCCAGGGGTATTCTAAGGTTTGGTCAGAAATGATGATGCGTGCAAACGAAAGCATCAAGTCTGCGGAAGATAAACCTAAAACGCGTGTCTTCGGTATGCCTTATCCGATAGAAGATAAGTATACATGTAAACCTGTGCGTCTTAATGGTTACTATAGCGCCCAAAAGGGATTAAATCATTTAGCACATATTTCTCGTGGCATTCAAATGCAGCAAGGATTTTTTGGTTTAGCTAACCTAATGATTTCTTCACCCGCCATTAAAACTAAAATGAATGAGCACTTTTTATCTGTTGCAACCCTAGCAGAGGAATCTCTCTCAATTGCAGACCATCATGTCGGAAAAGTTTGTTTTATTGAGTTATTGACTGAAAAATCGGTTGACGGCCATGAAATAGCTTTCTTCAAAAACGGAAAAAATAAGTATTCATTTTTTGATGCTAATTGTGGCTGGCGTATTTTTACAGCCACACAGTTCAAACAATGGTTACCAGAGTATTTCGCTGTTGTTGGTTATTATTTACTTTTTTCGCGGCTTAACTATGGAATTTATGCACTGAGTGAAGAATTGATTGATATTGGTGTCACAGAGCCTCCGAGATTACCGAAAAAATCAGACCATAAAATACTGTCATTGGTCTCAATGATCATTAAAAGCTTTTTTATCCCTCTGCAATATCTAATAACTAAATTACAATCATCTTCTCTCGCACCGGTCCAAGCATCGCTGGCACAAGAATACGATGAAGTGTTGCAGCGACAAGCAGCGAGAGCTAAGAGCAAACCGCGGCCTATCAGTAAAATAAAAAAAGTCACGCAGGATGATTTTAATCTTCAAAAGAATAAACCCACACCGCCAATATCCTATAATGATGATTTTCTGTTAGCACAGAAAGTTAAAAATTGCTCGCTTACTTATGATGCAGCGCTGAGCTTTTTTGAAAGTAAAAAAGAAGCTAAGCATAGTAGTAATGTGGAACTCAATATTTCGACTTCTCAGTTATCTATTTAGAATCTGTCTTATGACGATGAAGTTGATCGTTACGAAATTATGAGCTTAATCTGAAGACTACCTGCTATTCCTTTTTAAGAATAGCATTGTTAACCCAGATAATGATGAACATCATAGCAACCAAGAAGCCTAATGCTAAGCAAATGAGTTTCGTTGATGTTAATGCACTCGCGAACCAGGCAAGCCAAATAAATTGGCTTGGATACACAATAACAATAAAGCTTAAAATTACATCCTCAACTATATTTACAACAGCAGCGCCTATAAAAAGATAAGATAGCTTTTGATAGTATAATTTATTTGTCACAGTGCTAATTATTTTATAAGTTAGCAGCGTCCCAAAAGACGCATATAAGATTGCCACAACGAGATCGATAGCAGCAATGATCGGATACAAATGGCGTAATTCATCATTTAATCTACCAAGTGAATGATATAACGCTGCCGGTGTATAAAAGAAATGGACGTTATAAATAAAATCATCAAAATACCCGTGATATGTCTGCAAAAAAAATATAGTCAACAGAACCATGACGGCATAAAAAATCACGAATGCTATACCGAGTAGGGCTATGATTTTACATTTAGCCTGTTGTTGCAGCCAACTAAATAGCTTCATTATTGTCCTCACGTTGAAGCAAGCTACTTAATGACTTTCTTGTTGACCGAACTTTTTGTTTGGGTCGTTTGGGGTAACCAATGCGACCGAGCAATAAAATAGTATTACCCTGATCAAATTTATGCAGCTTAACAGCTAATTGCTGAGCAGTGGCTAAAAGTTTGGTATTTTCCGTGAAAGGAATATTATTATCAGAATAATAAGTTAACATTATAGGCGCTAAATTGGGCTGCACGACCAAGCCCAATTTTGTTGCTGTCAGCCAAAAGCGTTGCAGCGCTACGCCAACCCGTAAATAATATTCTTTATCTTTTGATACTAAAGATTTATTTTTTTCGATCAACATAAAATGCGCGCCGCAAAAAATTCCCGGCAGAAAATCCAACTCCAACTGTGTCGAGGGTATGGCACCAATATGATTCATCATATTTATTCTTAACTGTGAAGTCAGTGCCCATTTCATGAAATAGCTCGATATTCTATTCATGCCCGTGGCTTTAATCGGGATACCTTCCTCTGTGCAATCGCCTGTGAAAGTAAAGGCCTGCTTATGAATAGGATACAACTCTGGCATGATCATACGTATCTTTGTTGCCAACATCGTAATCTTAGATAGGGCTAAACGATCACGAAAGCGCTCAAACCAAAGGAGAGTGAACTCATCCCCGACAGCAGCAGCAAGTTCTGCTTTGGCCTGTGCTGTTAATTGCGCCAACTCGTAGCGACGACGGTCTACTGAACGCTCCATGATGCAATAAGCTAAAGGATCAGTATTTTGCTTAGTTAAGGGTGTAAATCTGATGTCGATGTGATACTCGCCATTCGTTATTTGTAGATATTGATAACTCAATTTCAGATTAAATAATGTAGCAGCAAGACGTATGGTTTCTAATAGACAGCCAGAAGATATGTGCGTTGGAATACCGGCATAGTCGTAGCGATTGGTATTAGCTTCATTAGTAACATTTACAATGACATGGTGATCATCCACAATTTTAAAACGCCAGGGCTGACTATTATCGCCACTGGGTGCCCAGCGCGCTAAATCTAATATTTTTTCTATGTCTGTATATTTTTCTGGGTTAAGATAATGCGCTTTTGTCTGCGTGTATGCTTTTAATTTTCTTTTCACTAAATAATATTTTAATAATTGTAGCGGATTACGATTCCCCCAAGGCAGCCAACCGATTTTATGTTTATACAAATAAGGATCAAAAAGATGATAATAAGGCGCTGCAAAAATAGGTCCGCGATTAAGCAAAATTTTCACTGTTTCAGCACCCATCACCCCTGCGCTTAGCTGACAACCAACAATAGTTGATGGACCTTTTTTCAGTTGCAAATTAACCATACCGGGCTCAACTAAATACCGTCTGTTGCTAAATGTAGGATTAAGGCCGATTAAAAAACGTATAGCGAGGTCATCTGGTTCTGACTGCTTAAAACAAAAATACTGAGCAAATGTCATCTGGCCCGGCATAAATATTAAATAAGCCGTGCCCATGCCAAGTGGCCCGGCTGTGATGGCAGGAATATGTAAATCATAGGCCCGTTTAAAAACTTCAGAACGTATATCTAGCACAAAAAAATCCAAACCGTCGATATATAAATCTACGCCTGCTAAAAATTCAGAGATATTCTCTTTATTGATGCCATTCGGAAAAACTGTAAAGGTAATATTCGGATTGATTTCTTTTGCCATCTTTTCTAAAACATCAACTTTTGGTTGATGTAGGCTGGTTAGATTTGCCCCTGCCTGGCGATTAAAATTCTGTATCTCAAATACATCCATATCAGCAATATGGAATTTCTCAATACCTAATCTGACTAGCGTTAATAAATGAACACCACCAACACCGCCCATACCCGCTATCGCCACCGTTTTCGATCTGAGATATTCTTGTTCGCTTAGAGTGAGCCAGCCTATATTTCTACAAAACGCTTTTTGATAATCAAATTCGTTTTGAATCATAGTTTTTCTCTCATACCCGAGTAGTCAAAACCATGATGATGGCCGACTGGACTAATTGCGTTATTTGCTTCATGTCTGCACCTTCATTCGCCAAATGTGAATGTGTAAATTTCTAACCCTGGGGTTTCAGGAATAATGTCTAATAGGCCGTCTTGCACTTTAGTTAATTGCACAATTTCATATAATGTAGCCTGACTCACTGGTACGCGCCCACCATGCACATCCTTGCCCTGCCCTTGCAGCAAAGGTTTACCATTTAACAATATACGCACTGGCACCACCAAGCCTTGGGCACTGCCCATCACCATAAATACTTTGGCGGCGCGAAAGTGCAATTGTAAGCCGGTATTTTGACCTACAGCCACTGCCCGATCAGAGAATATTTTCCATGAGCCCCGCAAAGCCCACTGATCTTGGCGCAACGTAGCAGGAAAAGTGTATAGGGTCACTCGATCTTCCCCCATAGATTCCGGACTAGCGAAATGATCAGCGCGGGCATACCCTAAATAAGTTTCTGGTGTTAAGGTCGCAAAGGTTGAACTTAGGTTCGCTCCCCTCTCAGTTTGTTGAGTTAACCCTAACAACACGCGAATATTATTTTCCGTAGCATCATAGTCGCCTTCGCCAAAATGTTGATACACCACTTGGCCTTGTTTATCGGTTAAATAATGCGCAGGCCAATACTGATTTTGATAAGCACGCCAAGTTATAAAGTCATTATCTAGCGCTACAGGATAAACAATACCTAGTTTTTTCACAGCATTTTTAACATTCTCAACATTTTTTTCAAAATCAAATTCCGGCGCATGCACACCAATAATCACCAACCCTTGATCATGATATTTTGCATACCAACTTTTGAGATAAGGCAGCGTGCGCAGACAATTAATACAGGAATAAGTCCAGAAATCGATTAAGACAACTTTTCCTCGCAAAGATTCCATTGTCAGTGGTGGCGAATTAATCCAGGTCGTAATGCCAATCAGCGGCGGGGCAGGATAAGGTGTGTCGAGTGGATTTTCTAGGGTAGTAGCTGTTTGCGTTACTGACGTGCTGGTAATACCTGCATAAACGTTAGACTCCATATACAAAAGATACAACACACTCACCACAATGATTGCACCCAGCAATTTCCGCAGAAAAACGGTGTGCGTACGAATGAAAGCAAATCTAGCCATCACCTTTCTCCCGAATAACACTATCAGCAACATAGGCACAGTCACGCCAATGCTAAACGCTACGACAATTAAAAAACTGAGCCAATTCGTTTGTTGAATGACTGCTTGTACAATAACGGCTGCTAAAATCGGCCCCGCACAAGGTGTCCAGATAATGCCAATTAATCCGCCAAAAATCATACCCCCAATAAAACCACTTTCATTATTATTGATGCGATCAAGACGTGCGCCTACTTGCGTCAGGCGCCGAGTCACACGACTAAATTGCTCGGTCAAAAAAGTAGACAGCATGATGATGCCTAACAAGAATAACAAGCCATAGGCAATATGCCTAAGCACATTAGAGTCAACTCCAGCATATTGCACCAATTGTCGGGAGAAAAAAGTGAATAAAGAAAAGATCAGAATAAATCCGAACATGATGCCAAGCGGACGTTTTTTGCTGCCTGCAAAAGAGCCGGCTAAGATAATAGGCAAAATCGGTAAAATACAGGGAGAAATGATTAAAGCTAATCCTTCAAGAAAGGCTAATCCGAGATTCAGAATATCTGCATGCACAAATTTTATCCTTGAATATGTAGGAAGGATAGCATAAGGCATTTGTTTGTCGCCAGAGACATTGCAGCCAGCACATTTTTTATTTTACTGCTCTGATAACTTATTGCTATAGTAGCTCGTCCTCAATATAAGGAAGTCATGGAATGAAAAAAATATTATTATTTTGCACGATCTTGCTCTTCAGCGTGACCCCATTTGCCGCTTCAAAATGTAAACAAGCACTCCCCACTAATGATGAAGGTTTTTGTGCATCATTTAAATCCATTGCGCAATGCCACTGCGTAGAACCAGGTTTACCCGCTGGGATGTGCCAAGATGTTGAGCAAATTTACAAACGTATGATCAGTGTGTTTGGCTCGACAGACAAAGCCTGCAGCTACCAAAAAGATACCGACAAACAAACTTGCCTCGATGATTGGAAATGCTATCGAGAAGGCGGACAAGATTCACAAGGTAGACTGTGCAGTGGTGTTGGTTTGAAATGTTCCTAAAAATTTTTTCATACAAACGATAATCAGCATAAATAAGGTGGCAGATAAATTTTTATGATGCAGAAAAAAATATTACCCATAATTATTTTTTTATTTTTTACTGCCACCGTTCATGCCAACAGTGAAACCACTCTTTTATTTCCCCACCCTTTTTATTTAGGGTTAACAGGGGGTTATGGTTCTACTACTTGGGGCGGCTTGGTCCCTTCGAAAAACAAGCAGAATAATGCGCTCAACATATCCACACCCACGTACGTCAAAGAGGGTGGCGCGATTTGGGGAGCTTTTGTTGGCTATGAATTTATCCCATTTTTTGCCATTGAAGGCGCTTATACTCGCTATCCCGATGCCAAAGTCTCGTTTGATCCTATGAGTCTTTTCACTTTTGAGCATGATGGTCTAACGTCTTTAACTACAAAGACCGAAACGGTATCGCTCATGGGTAAAATTATGTTGGTCATCCCCAATACAAAAATTCGCGCCTATTCTAGTGTCGGGGGCGCGGAAGTGCATCGTTCAGATCAATTGAATGACCACTGGCAGTTGAGTCCCACATTTGGTCTCGGATTCACTTACAATATTACGGACCATATCATGACGGAACTCGGCGCCAATTACACCAGCGGCGCTGGCGAATCAGAGTTAAATCCAGCACAAGATTACGTTCCGTTTCTCTATTCTGTTTTCTTCCACCTCGGTTATCGTTTCTAGGGTCTAAGCTGTCATCGCTGTTAATACCCGACGTTTCCCGCTGAAAGGGGCGCGGCCGTGCATAGTTAAAATATTATCTAGCACCATGACATCTCCGCTTTGCCAAGGATAATGCACCGTATGCTGCTGCAACACGTCTAAAATATGGTACAAATCTTTTCTAGCCACAGGCGAACCATCAGCGAATTGTATTTCATGCAGCAAAGTCGAGCGACGCAGATAAAACAATTTTGCCCCAATATATTTCTGCCATCCCAGTAATTTGGGATTAAAGTCGTAGAGATGCGCTTGATTAAACCACACTGGTTCTTGGGTCAGAGGATGAACATGCACGGCAGGGCGAGTCTGTTTGATCTCTAACCAATCATTGGCCAACCAACGCCAAGCAAAATCATGCTCTATGCAGTGTTTTTCCACCGCCATTTTATCGGTAGTCTCAAATACTTCAATCCAAGATTTATGCGATCTTTGTAATCGATTCACCCACTGCATCACTCTGCCGCGATGATAATAGCGTGAAGTATAAGTCAAACCCTTTATTTGAAAGCGTTCCCGTACTTCGGGTGCCAGTGCCTGATAAATACGGCGCGCATCGCCAATGACCGTCGCGCCACCGACAGGTGATGCTAGCTCACAAAAAAAATAAATATGTTTAGGAAAATTTTTAATGAAGGATAATTCTTGGTGCAGGGGAATATGTAATGAAGGTGGCGCTTCCGTTGAGGTATAGACTTTTTTCTCAACCAAATCCCGTGGACTATCACCACCAATATAATTAACAAAGCGACCCAACCCTAGAGCGGCAACTACTTCACTAAAATGTTGCGCATTCGCCACTGGCAAGCCCCGAAACAGGAGCGCACCTTGCGCAAGTAAACACTGATGAAATTGCTCTTGATGAGCTTCTAATGCGGCGAGAAATGCTGGATAAGTCAATTTTTGGGGAGAAGTAATTACAGCTGGGAAAGCACCTTCAATATTAAAATCGGCTATTTGCATCACAAGCTTCCTTGCTAAGATACCCACTGTATATTAGCATGAGTGTTCAAGTCACAGAAGAGTAGAAAATGGATTTCTATCAGCACTTGAACTACAGCATTGGCAATGAAGACTGGAACGTTGAAGCGCAAGCATTGCGAGTGAAACCCGGCGATCATGTCATTTGCGTTACCGCTAGCGGCGACCGTCCTTTACACTTACTCATGACCGACTGTGCAGCCATTCTTTCCATCGATATGAACCGAATTGAAAACCATCTACTAGATTTAAAACTTGCTGCCATTACCCACCTTGATTATGAAACTTATCTCGCTTTTCTAGGGGGCACTGAGACACCTCATCGCATGGCTATTTTTCAGCAGCTTAAACCACATCTCTCCCATCCCGCAGCGCGCTTTTGGGAAGACAATAAAAACATGCTGGAAAAAGGGATTATTTACCAGGGTAAAATGGAACGCTTAACGAATATTACCAGTTGCATTTCTCAGTTTTGCAGAAATGACAAAATACAAACCCTATTCTCTTTCACTGACTTAAACGAACAGCGCGAATTTGTCGCTAAAAAATGGGACTCGCACGTGTGGCGCCTCCTCCTATCAGCCATACTAATCAACCCACGCATTTCAAAACTCTTTATCACGGATCCTGGTTTAAATTCTTACACAGATTATGCCAGCAACCCCGGACAATATATTTATAGTCGCATGCTACGTTATTTAAACAACCACCTTGCTAATAAAAGTGCGCTACTACAATTAGTATTTTTAGGAAAAATTTTACCCTCTGCGTATTTTCCTTATTTACAATTTGGTGGCTATACAAAAATTCGCCGAGATCCTGCACGCCTACGCTATCAAACCACCAATATCATAGAGTTTTTACACACACAAACAGCGCATGAATTTAATGGCTTTTCTTTGTCTGACATTGCCTCATACATGCCGCAAAACATTTTTGAAAGACTTTTACACGGCATAGAAAAATCAGCGCATCCCGGCGCACGTTTTTGTTTGCGCGAATTCATGAGCAAGCGCACCATACCCCCCGCGCTGCAAGCAACATTCCGTAGAGAAGACGTCTTAGAAGCACATTTAGAAAAAGAGGAAGTGAATTTTGTCTACCGATTTATGGTCGGCACTATTCAGAAATAAGGTTCCGATATAAAAATAAATACGACGCATTTTGCCCAGATTATTGTAAACTAGCGGCTATAAAAATTGCCTCGTAATCGCGGCAGATATTGACACAGGAACCACCGCACATGCACAAAGATTTATTTTATCGTTCCGGCACTCTCATTTATCGTTGCCGTTGGTGGATGATTCTTGCTTGGCTAGCCATCATTTTCATATGCATCCCTTACACGTCCCAACTCATGCACCCTTTCAAAGCCGTCGGCTTTACCGATCCGCATTCTGAAAGCGCCCATGCCAACGACCTCATGAATAAACACTTAGGCTATAGCTCTAACCGCTTTATTATCATGTATCACAGCAATACTTGGCTCGCCACAGAGAAATCCTTTCAAAATGAAATCAAAACGTCTTTAGACAGCTTAAAAAAGTTACCCGTAGACTATAAAGTCATTTATCCCAGCACAGACAATAAACAAATCTCTAAAGACAAACACGCGGCGTATGCCATCGTGCTCTTTAAAGGCAATCAAGAAGTGGAACCACAATTATTGGAACAATTTCGTGCGCATATAAAATCCCCTAAAAATTTAAGCGTACTAGTCGGGGGCGAACCTATTTTCTTAGAAGACACGAAAAAACAAACACAAATCGATCTTTATAAAGCAGAGTACGTTGCGACACCAGTCACCATCATTACCATGTTGCTAGTTTTCGGTTCTTTGGTTGCTGCCAGCGTGCCTATTGTTTTAGGCGGCATTTGTGCCTTCCTGATTCTCATGACCTTGTTTGGTCTAGGTCACTTGCTGTCCCTCTCCGTATTTACTATCAACATCGCACTGCTACTAGGATTGTGCCTCAGCTTAGATTATTCGTTACTCATTGTGAATCGCTACCGGGACGAATTAAAACACGGGCGCAGTGTCATTGAAGCCATCGCCGTCACCCAAACCACTGCCGGTAAAGCCGTATTTTTTAGCGGGCTTGCGGTCTTTATCAGCTTGAGCGCTTTATTACTCTTTCCCATCAACGTGTTATTTTCAGTGGGCGTCGGTGGCCTTGCCGCGGTATTAGTCTCTGTTGCTATCGCCGTCTTACTATTACCAGCGGTACTTGCAGTGCTAAATACCAACATTAATCGCTGGCAGTTACCTTTATTAAAATATTTTCAACAGGAACATAGATCTTACTGGCACTGGTTTATCAAAAAAGTGGTGCGCCGACCTTGGCTCTTTTTCATAGGAATTTTAATCACCTTATTATTGCTAGGGTATCCTTTCTTAGAGGCAAAATTTGGTGTCTCTGATTTTCGGATCTTGCCGAAAACGCTAGAAAGTCGCCAAGTATTCGATACTTTTAAAGACCAATTTGGTGAAAGTAAGTTAGCGCCTATTTTAGTCGTTATGACCACCTCCCAAAAAAATATCTTGAGCAACAGAAATATCGACCAGCTCTATACCTTCACGGATGAATTGCTAAAAGACCCGCGCGTGCAAGATGTCACCAGTGTTGTCACGACGACACCCCGGCTCACGAAAGCGCAATATAAATCCCTCTACTCGCAGCCAGAATCGCGCTTGGGAATAGAGTTAAAGAAATTTTTACAAATCACGACCGGCAAACAATTGACCGTGCTAAACATTATCACTAAGGGTGATAGCAACTCAGCGGAGACTGCTGCACTCATCAAAGAAATCCGCGCAACAAAATTAGGCCCGCATCTACAAATTTATGTCACAGGCACGACCGCCAATACCTTAGATGTTTTGCACACTATTTCCCACACTTTCCACTACGCATTTTTATGGATAGTCGGGTTTACTTACCTCATTTTATTATTTTTATTGCGCTCTATTTTCTTGCCACTCAAAGCCATCATCACCACCATTTTAAGTTTGTGCGCAAGTTATGGCGTCTTGGTCTTAGTAATTCAAAAAGGGTATTTGCATGAATTACTCAATTTTGAACCGCAAGGCACCTTAGACATTAGTTTACTCATCATTATTTTTTGTGCTCTTTTCGGCATCTCCATGGACTATGAAGTTTTTTTACTAACTCGCATTAAAGAATATTTCGAGCAAACCGGCAATAATGTTAAGAGCATCATGTTTGGCATTGAACGCAGCTCAAAAATTATTACCAGCGCCGCCATCATCGTGATTTTAATTTGCTGTTCTTTTATGTTTGCCGATGTCTTAATTGTGAAAGCCTTTGGCCTAGGCATTGCCATTGCGGTTTTTGTCGACGCTTTCATTATTCGTACCGTCTTAGTACCCGCAACCATGACACTATTCAACACTTGGAATTGGTATCTACCCCGCTGGTTAGACAAATGCTTGCCAAAAATTGCGTTTGATCCAGAACGACATCATTAACCCGAGATTTTACCTATGAAATCCACTCACCCACTCCGCTTAGTGAGAGCCCTGTACCACTCTGTGGCTGGTTTCACAGCGCTATGGCGGCAAGAGCAAGCCTTTAGACAAGAAATTTATGCCGCCGTTATTATGTTGCCGGTCTTATATTTTTTACCGATAATCGCGTTGGCGAAATTAGTGCTTATTTTTTTATGGTGGCTATTGCTCATAGTAGAAACTATAAATTCAAGCATAGAAGCAGTAATAGATAGAATCTCACTTGAACGCCATCCCCAGTCGAAAATAGCAAAGGACATGGGCAGTGCTGCTGTTGCCTTGGCACTCATCATGAATGTAGGTGCGTGGCTATACGTGTTAATTCCGCTGTTTGTCAGACCATAATTTATTGTAAGTGAGACTCTTATAAAGCACGGTTTCTCGCAAATAAGCGATGCGATCTTTTACACGTGCCTCTGAGTAGGATCTGAAACCAGAGAGCCCTAGCCCCAACTGGCCATCAGCGTATTCAAAGCCAAGAGAATCTAATACCGTCGGTAACAGATCAAACGGCACAATGGTTTCTGTTTTTTTCACTAAATGATTTTTACTGAGAATAATATTCACTATCCGACGCTCAGGGATGCTGTTTAATTTATCCGCGACAGGATTTTGCATCGCTAAGTGATCACCTATAATCACGAGGTTCACTTTCTCAAGCCAGCCCTGCTGTTCTACATAACGTGCAAAATCGGCAACGCTATCCGCAGTACATTCCACAATCCCTTTAAAATCTTGATACCCTTTGCGCATACACGCAGCATTTAAATGACCCGTATCGCCATGAGTATCAACGGTTAAAATAGTTAAATTAAATAGTTGTTTACTTTTAATCAGCTTAGCCAGTTCAATTTTTGCTTGCGCCAACAAGGCATCATCCGCTAAGCCCCAACCATTCTGATTGATATTCAGCAAGCCTTTCAGCGTCCACTCTTCTTGCCCTATCATTTGCGTATAATGATGCTCAGTTAAAAATTTTCCCTTACCAGCAAAGCTCAATGAAGCACCGCCTAAAAAAATATTTTTGTAGCCATGTGCTGCCAAGATGTCGCCTAAGCACTGCGCGCGCGGTAAGAAATGCTCAACATTTTCTGTAAAACGATTACGATCGAAAATGGTCATTTGTTTTAAAGGTAGCGCGCATTGAGTGGCCACAATACCAGCCATCGTCCACTGTGTTCCAGGCATAGGTTCATAATTAGTAAAAGAGATATGTTTGTCGCGCAAAATGGTTAACGAATGCAGTAAATCACGGTCAAATAATTGTTTATTAGTGTAGGTTGTTTCTAAACTTTCTACATAAATTAATACTAGGCTTTTCGGTTGATGCACGCGGAAAGTCACTTGATGTGGATCGACATAACTTTGCAAAAAATAATCTTGGCTGACAGATTGCCTGGTTTTGAAAAAAGACCACGCTGAATATTGATAAACCACCGCTCCGAGACCACCCATCAGGAGCAGCAAAGGCAAAATAAAATGCCTGCGCCATTGCCAACGTCGCTGCCCCCAATACTGCCCACAGCATAAAAAAAATGCCAGCACACTAGGCCAGAAGCAACACCATTCTATAAATCGTTTTAAAAAAACTGCATCGGCACCAAGCACACCATCCGCCCCGAAGGCGAGAGTGGATAAGGCCTGGTCTAGACTCACATCACCAAAAAAACGATGCGTCCACAAGGCTAATCCTATGAAAAATAACCCAGGGAAATAAGCGAGAAAATAGCCAAGGCCGCGATAAGAA
>Ga0207156_10128_pt1 | contig 18619 bp, 19 predicted proteins | sample Alteio_BWMinHeat_24_FD_153514 | JGI IMG/M metagenome (GOLD analysis project Ga0207156, IMG submission 153514) | Enriched cells from forest soil in Barre Woods Harvard Forest LTER site, Petersham, Massachusetts, United States -... | ecosystem: Environmental > Terrestrial > Soil > Temperate forest >...
CTAAACCCTTCGGATAAGTACCTCTATCACTCATTCGTTGAGTCCCCGGATATGAAGAACATCTATGACGGCATCGTGCAACTTGACGCGCGGGGCGAGGCGACTGTCGAGCTGCCGGAATGGCTCGGAGCGCTGAATCGGGATTTCCGCTATCAGTTGACTTGTGTTGGCGGATTCGCTCCGGTTTACATCGCGGCTAAGGTCGCCCGCAATCGGTTTCGGATTGCGGGAGGACTGCCAGGCATGGAGGTATCCTGGCAGGTCACTGGCATCCGTCAGGACGCCTGGGCCAACGCGCACCGCATCCCCGTCGAGGCAGACAAATCAGAGGTCGAGCGCGGCTACTATTTGCACCCTGATGTATTCAATCAGCCCGAGGAGCGAGGCATAGAATGGGCTCGCCATCCCGAGATGATGCACAGGATCAAGCAACAGCGCCTCGAGACGGAACAGAGGGCCAAGCAGCAACAGCCCTGATGCAACCATATCGCTGGGCGCAGGCTCGTGGCGAACGGAGGGATGCGCGGAAACTCAATCTTGAACCAGACCTCGCTGCAGGCTTGCCCTAACTTCAACGAGGGGAGGTCACGATCGAGCGACTCCGTTGCACCGCGGAGCGGGCTGGCCGCACGGTGGAACAGCTTACGCCCAGAAAGTGCGGTCGAGAGTGCGATATTGAATGCCTTCGCTGACGTGATCTGATTCGAGAGACGGCTTGCCTTCCATATCCGCGAGAGTGCGGCTGACCTTGAGGATGCGGTCGTAGGCGCGGGCAGACAATCCCAGCCGTGTGATCGCATTCTCCAACAGCGCTTTCGACGCCGAATCGATGACGCAATGCTTGCGGATCAATCGCGGCGTCATCTGCGCATTGCAGAAGATCTTTTCGCCTGCAAAGCGCTCCAACTGGATGGCGCGGGCTCTGACGACTCGTTCCCGGATCGCCGCTGAGGTCTCGCCAAGAGTCTCGCTGGCAAGATCCTTGAACTTCACCGCCGGCACATCAATATGAATGTCGATGCGGTCGAGCAGCGGTCCGGAGATCTTCGACACATAACGCTGGATCTGTTGGGCGCTGCACTTGCACTCCCGCGTCGGATCGTTGAAGAACCCGCATGGACATGGATGTGTTGCCCTTTTGTCGCCTCACGCTAAATGCTGCAAAACCGAAGGATGCTTGCTATCCATCCGGACTCAATACGCTGGGGGACCATTTAAGGGCCCGCAGGCTCAATCTGGGCCTTTTCCAGAAGGATGTCGCCTCACGGATTATATGCACGGTAGACACTATAACCAACTGGGAGCTGAACCGGTGCCAGCCGGAAATCCAGTACATTCCCAGGATCATTGAGTTCCTTGGCTACGATCCAATCGACGTGGGTCAAAATGAACCCATCGGCCAAAGGCTGCGCAAACACCGACAGAGGATGGGATTGTCCCTTAAACAGACAGCGATGCTGCTCGAAACCGATGCGAGCAACCTCCAGCATTGGGAAACGGGCCGACACCGGCCTACCAAGAAGTCCGTTGCGCTTATATGTGAATTCCTGTCCAGGACCGCTGAATGCACTGGCACGATCTGCATTCCACAGTCTGACCCGGATATTTTTTCCTAGTCAGTTGGCAAAGTTGCGTTGTTTTTGGGCTGCTCAATGCGCGGTGACCTCTACTCCTATTGGGGATTGGTCACCGTTTTTCTGGCAGGAGGGTGGGTCTTGAAACGTATTTGTCGCTAGCTTCTTGGCATAGCTGGATACATTGGTCGATCCAGGCCTGATACCAGTACCACGCGCGCCCTGGACCTCCGTCCCAAAGCCCTTGGCCGGGTTCGTTCCGTCCTCTTTCTTCCACATATCGAGGTGGTCATTAAAACCTTGGATTTTGAAAACCCGGCTTTGCGGACTTCTCAAACGACATCCTTGGCGCGAAACTTGGGACGTTCAACCTCTTTCTTGACCCAGTACTCCTTGTCGATGATCTTGGCGAGGTCGGACTTGGGGTCGATGAACTCGATGACCTTGTCTGCCTGGCGTGGGCGGTTGACCAGTTTTCCCCTGAACAGGAGCCGAAATGAATACCGCTCACTGGGATATTCTTCGTGAGACAGCCTGCCATCAAAACTCAGCTATATACGCCCGCAGCCGCTCTGGGATTTCCGCCTCGGGCTTGGCGCGCCTCCAAGTTGTTGTCCGGACATCTGCACGAATTGAATGCTTACGTGAGTTGTTGGTCGATTCCGAAGCGCTTGCCGAACAGCTTCTCGAGATAATCATTATGGTTAATCGCGCAAGCCTGGCATCGACCGCTCAGGAAATTATCCAGCCACCGGGTCATTTTGTGCTCGATTTCGTGCCGCAACCCCGAATCAGGAGGCGGAGATTGTTTTGCCGTATCATGATCAATCGGTGACTGGGGGATCATTCAGGCAGCGCTCAAGCTCCCAGGACTTATATGCTCTGTGCTTGGTGCGTTCAAAAACTCGTCGATCTTCGCCGGCCAGCGGCCATGCGGCGGCGCCTTTCGGCTGGCGCTGGACGAGGCATTGCATGCAAGAAAGGTAATGACCTCCTCGGGACCTAAAACGACCGGCAATGTTTGGGGCTTTCTGGGGGCGCCGGGATGATGTCCTCCAGCCTCCAGCGGCCTCATCCAGTAAGGATAGAGGGAAGTAGCTGATCTAATCCCCAATGCTTCCCCAAGTTACCGGCTCGGCGGCTCCGCACCAGGTATTTCGACTCGGGTATGAAATGAAACCGCCCCTTTCGTCATATAATGGGTCGGGGGATTCTCGGAGATTTGCGACCCAACCCTTAGCCCTCCCTCGATGCCGTGAAGAGAGACGAGGGCTGGCGAAGGGTCATCCAGAGACGAGGCTTGTGTGCGTAATCGAGCACCAAAGGGCTGAGATTTTGTAAATTATTTTGGGGGCGGCTGGCCCATTTTTGGCTGTGAGGCACTGCTACCCATCCTCCTCGTCCGCAGGGGCAAGGCGACGGACTGTCAGGCCAGTGCGGTTCTCGCCCTGAATCGGAGGTGTGGCTGCGGCTGGCAAGCCGAAGTGAGATGTATGGCTTTTGAAGCTAGTGTCCGATTGTGACCCGACCGATCATGGTAGATCGCAGGAGGCTGGCAGGATTGCACTTGAAACCTATGATTTCCATCTCGCAGTCGGGGCCTCAAACTAGATGCCCGCCCTGACCTCGACGAAAGAGCTCCCGTCCACTGGGCCGACGAACGCGGTCCAAATGAATTCGGGCAAGATCGCGACATTGAAAGGAGAGTAAATGACCTCGACTAATAGGACCGACCGCCAGTCTGAAGCGAGATCGGAAAGGCACCTTATAGGTCCGATTGCAATAGCAGGATTGGCCATATTGGTGATGCTTCTAAACCGCTTTTGTGAGTCACACTACCAGTGGTGGCCGCACCAAGTCTACGAACTGACCGAAAACTTAAGCGTCGCCTTCTTCATTGCAGTGTTAGTCGGCTTAGGCGTGGAGGATCGCCTCTCTAGGGAGCAGTTTCTTGGGGTTCTCGCGGAAACAATGACGAAGAGGGGGTATCTGAATCAGTTTGATGCGGAGGAGCTAAAAAACAAAATCCAACACGATGTGATCAAAACATATTTCGCGAAAAAGGGCATCCAGGAGATCAATGAGAGAGATGGAATCCTACCGCACTTTGACAAGCTGTTCGAGTACATTGGGAAACCATTTCGGGAAGGAGTAATCAATAACATATCGATAGGCTATGATACGACAAATGGCGCCGTCGACAGAGAGAATTTTCGAATTATCGACGAGACATCTTACGAATGTAGGAAGGTGGGCGAACTCATCAAAGAGGAAATAAGGTGGGAGGCGGAACGGCGCGAAATTGGCCACATCATAAGGGTGGATATCACCTTAGAGAAGCCGGGATCGACAGAGAAGCCCGGCTCTACAGGGAAGCCGGGCTCGACTAAACCCCACATAGTTTCTCTCGTGCCAAGCAATACGGAATTCCTTCGGGAAGAGGATTATAAGAGCCCTTTTGAGGCGGTTGCGAGAAAGAAGGGATTCATACTCAAGTTGGACAAAGTGGAGAAAGGACTAAATGAAGTCGACGGACTTCTTGTTACCAGGAGGGTCGAATACACAGCTCCCATAGCGAGGGGAATCATATGGAACATGAGCGACCCGTCCAAGGGGTTGGACATCACTATCGAATACCCGCAGGACAAAGAGATCGCGGTTAATAAATTCGGCATGGCCGAGGGCGAATGGTATGAACCGAAGGAGTATGACCCTGTGCATCGGTTTAGAACACACAAATTGAAGGTTAGGAGAAATGTTTGGATGCTGCCAATGGAAGGTTTCGCCATCAACTTCATCGAGCGGAAGAAGTGAGCGGAGATCCGATGCAGGATTCCTGGCCGGGCATCCTCACGGGCCTCGACCAAGTCTTCAATGAAGTTTTTTGCTACGATCGGTGGAAACCCAACACCTCGTCAATACAGGACACTGCGATCGGATGATAGGTTGCGCGAGCCTTTTTGTAAATGCTGAGCGCCATCTCCTTGCCCGGGATAGTCATGGCCATTTCACGGTAAAGAGGCTTCAGGAACTTTATTCGCCCGACCGTTGTCAAGAAGCACCGTAGACGGTCATAGGCCGGTTCGTAGGTGTTACGAACCGACATCAGGAGCCACCGAGACGCAATCTCAGAGTTTTTCGATTGGGTAAGGTGATATACGTCGTCAAGGCGCTGCATCCGGTGACTTCCGTATTTGTCGGGTAGACCAGTCAAGAACCGGAGCCACTCTTGAGTGGTCCAAGAGCCTGCTCCGATTTCCTGAGGCGTAAGCGCCCCGCCCATCCATTGTTGAGCCGCGCGGTCCACTTCACTGAAAACATGTGATGTCGGCCGCGGCGCGTCAGCCGGGAGACCGGGCTCGTAAAGCCATTCGGTCACCGGAATCGTTCGCGCCAACTCAGGCTGGCTGTCGAAGAGCTTGGCAAGCAAAAAGCCTTCGAACTCTTTGGTGGTTATGCTCTGGAAAGCGAAATGATTAAAGTACTCGAGAATAAACTGATCGAAGCGTCGTCGCCCAAAGGTCTGCTCCAAGAGCTTGAGAAACAGGGCACCCTTTTCATACGGTATATCAGTGAACCCTGCATCCGGACTTCGACCTGTAAGGTCTACATGCATTATTTGATCATCCGGCGCAAGGCTGGCCAATTCGTCCTGCAGCCGCTGAAAGCCCAGAGCGCACTCCATCTCGGCGAAGTGAGGTCCATACACCTCCTCGACGATGCGTCTTTCCACATAAACCGAGAATCCCTCATTGAGCCAGAAATCCTGCCAAGTGGCGTTGGTGACAAGGTTCCCCGCCCAGGAATGGGCAAGCTCGTGGGCTACCGCTGAAACCAAACTCTTATCCCCAGCCAGTAGGGTTGGTGTGAGGAAGGTGAGGCGCGGATTCTCCATACCGCCGTAGGGGAAGCTTGGAGGAAGCACCAAAGCGTCATACCTGCCCCATCTGTAGGGGCCGTACAGCTTCTCCGCTACCTCCATGATCCGCTCAAGGTCCTCGAACTCAGCCGCAGATGCCTTCAGAAAAGCTGGCTCGGCGTATATGCCCGTTCGCGGCCGCAGCGACGCGAAATCGAGATCTCCTACGGCTAGGGCTATCAGATAAGACGGTATCGCCTTCGTCATCCTGAAGGTGTGCTCGCCGGTCCGCGGTCTCTTGGGATCGCTCTCGGCGCTCATGAGGGCAAGCATTCCCCGAGGCGTCCGAATTCTTGCGTCGTATGTTATGCGGACTCGAGGTGAATCCTGTAGGGGAATCCAGCTTCGAGCGTAAATGGACTCGGACTGCGTGTATACAAACGGATATTCTTTGCCGGCGGTCTGCTCGGGAGCCAACCACTGTAGAGCTTCCGCTTCCGGAGATGTGCTGTAATCTATCCTTACAAACTTCGTATCGGGATATAGGTCAACGCGTAGCGCCGCCCCGAGAATCGGATCACGATTATCCAATGAGAAGGAGGTGGGCTCGAAGTGCGCACCGATAGACGACACTGAGACCCGGTCAATATTCAGGTCCATAGTGTCCAAGATCAACGGGCCGTCGTAGCCGCCAGACCTTTGGGCAATGCGCGAGATAACCGTGCCGCTAACAATTCGTCTTTCGAACGATACGTGGAGGTCGAGTGAAATGTGGTCCACCAAAATCTGATTTGCGTTCGAAAAAGAGTGAACGTCAGCCACTGCCGTCGCCGAGTCACCCTGAAGATCCGTGTTGGAGTTGGCACTCCCTTGAGGTTGTATGTTTGAACCCACAAGAAAACATACACCTTGCGGTGGGCCAGCCGCAAGGCTGCCGTTTCGTGAGCTCAGCCCTGATACATCGCGTCACCTATGGAGCGCAGGCCGGCCTGAGCGATTTCGAGCCTGCGCGGGAACTGACACAATGTTCAATCGAAGGGGCGCGTGCGCCGTGATCCAAAGATCAGTCGATGGCAAGAACTATTTTCGAACCGGGGCGACTGCAGCTTAACACAGTGTCTCACTCGAGGGGTGCGCCCCACCCCACGTCCCACATACCAACCTGAATCTCAACTATATACTAAGAGAGTTGGCTGTGGTGCGCGAATGCCACATTCAATGCCCATTTTTCGAATTTCCATTTCAGCGGTCTGTGAAGAAATGCCTCATTTCATACCGTTTCCGGATCGGGAGCTTTTAGTGTGGGAATTGTGGTTACAAGTTCCAATTTTGGACCTATGAAAGTGGGTGAGGTCTACTCCCATTTGGAAGAGGTTAAGACCAGTCTGTTGGATTATGCACCATTTAGCACCGGCGCGTTTCCCACAGATTTCAGGGTTCAGTCGGTGCCCTCTGGAATACCGTGCAAACGGACTTATGTGGAAGGATTCCGAATTTGTTTACGGCATGGAACTTCGATCGGTGAAAAGGCGGATTGAGTATCATCTCGTGAACGACATTGACTCCGAGGCTCATTTAGGGGAGCGCCTGAAGATTGCGCTAACCTCTTACAGTCCCTGCTAAGTGCTCGGCGAGATTGGGTAGTGCCCTTGGCATCCGTGTCCGCAGGGTTGGAGTTACCGTTAGGACGCGATTATAGGCACAGCCGTAGGTTGCAGGGGAGATTTTGCAAGACCAATCTTGCCAATGGTACGGACATTCAATCCTTACTTCGGGTTAGCCGAGGGCGTGAGCGCTCATGGTTGCGTTGCCTTTTTGTCATCTGACGCTAACTGCTGCAAAACCAAAGAATTCGGCATATCGCGCCTCCCTGACCACCCTGGGCGACCACATAAGGGCCCGCCGGCTTGATCTCGGGCTAATGCAGGACCAAGTCGGTCGGACAGTAGGAGTCACCGCCTGCACAATTCAATATTGGGAGAGCAATCGCGTCAAGCCGGCCGTGCACTTTGTTCCCAGGATCATCAAATTCCTTGGCTACGACCCAACCGGGTTAGACGAGCCGGAATCGCTAGGGGAGAGAATAAGACTTCAGCGGAGGCGACTCGGGCTAACACTGAAGGAACTAGCAAGGAGACTGGAAACCGACCCAAGCAATCTGGCCGGCTGGGAGACCGGGCGACACAAGCCGGCCAAGAGGTCTCTGGCGCTCATAGGCGAATTCCTGGCCAAGCCTCCTGAATGGATTGACACCTTGGGAACGGCGGGGCTTCCTCAGCCTGATCCTGATATTTTTTCGTGGTCAGTTGGGAAGTTCAGTTGTCTTTTTGGCTCCTCAACGAGCGGTGACCTTTAATTCTATACCTGGATTGGTCACCACTTTGCTTTGTTTGGCAGGAGGCCGGCATGACTGCCAAAGTAAAGGCAAAAGCAGACATCATCATAAAATGAGTCAGAACGGGCGCAGGTGTTCAAACTATTCGTCGGGCAGCCGCGTGACAAGGACCCGGCGGGATCGAGCGAAGGCCACTATCCCTGTCTTGCCGGCGGAAATAAAAAAACCTGATTATTCTCTATCTAGATTGGCGCGGGTATGAGAGTCGATTTCGAAGAACCGGGCATTTCAAATAATGGTTAAAAGCTACCTTGTAAACATAAAGACTGAGGCAATATAATCCGGCTTCCTCTCCAATCGAAGGAGGACTTATGGACCCCTTATCGCAGTGTCCCCAGGTACAATTAGGGCCTCCGGATACTGCAAGTGCGCCGGAATTCTTGCGTGGAAAGGCACTCGCGCCTGCTAGATATGGCGAACTTTCTGCCGACAGAACTTGGCGTGTCGGGGTCTTGAAGAAGATGACAAAGGAGGACTACGGTAATGGCTACTATTCAATGTGCAGCGTCGGGATGTACGGCTACAGACAAGAGTGGGCGTATATTTGCTAGGTGTACTAAATGTGAAGCGTGGTGGTGTAGTAGGCATGGCACAAAGGGTAACTCGTGCCCGGGTTGTCGGCATAAGTATTTGGTTGGCGCATAAGCTTTCACAGGACAATTTGGGGTCGGACTTGAATGAGCCAGCCTTCTGAGTTGCGCGCCGAGACCGGGACGCAACAAATGCGCACAGGCGACCAGGGTTGGACGTTGACTTGAAGTGGGTAGAGGACCATGGCTAACTGGCTCGAAGCAGAAGAACACAAGCTCGAAGCAGAAGAACAGGAGAGATCACTCTTGTTCCAGACGGAAGAAGCGGTCCACAGGCAGCTCGCGACATTCTATGGCTTGTGCGAGCGGGTGAACAGGGTCCGGCCCGCTTCGCTCTGGGTTCGACGGCTCAAAATCGAGGGTCGGCGAACTTATACAATAGAAGAAACGGAGTACGGACCGCGAACCATCCGTGGGATAACAGGGAATCGGGGAATCCGCATCAGTTGTCCGAATCAAAATGAAACGTTCATTGACGCTTTCATCCATGAAATCCATGTCAATTTTGACGTGGACTCCCCCCTCGAGGAAGACCTCTCTCTAGAGAGGGTTGTAATTAGGAAGACGTGCGCCCTTCAAGACCTGCTTGATTGGCGAGAAGACCAAATCCTGCTTGCCATTCAATGGATGATGCTGGAGTCTGAGGCTATCGAGGACAGTATTCCAGGCACTGAGGTGATGAATGATCTGGCAGCAGCTCAGGCTCAGAAAGCTAAGCCAGAGGCTAGTGCCAAGCGCCGCGCAATAGAGGCTGAGGCCAAACGCGTTGAAAAAGCTGAGGCCCAACGCCGCGCGTTAAAGGCTGCAGCCAGAGCCAGAACGCTGTGGCTACTGTTTATCGGCTGCTCGGCAGCTGGTATCGCGATTTTGTTGGTTTTCTATTTCTTCAGGCCTACCTTGGGTGAGGACGAGGCTTACGTCCGCATCGGGCCGGGAGTGTTCAATATGGGTTGTTCGCCTGATGACGGTGAATGCGACGCGGACGAGAAACCTGTACACCAAGTTCGGATCAGCAGGGCATACGAAATAGGTAAGTACGAAGTGACGCAGCGACAGTGGGAAGCGGTGATGGGGAGCAATCCGAGTCAGTTCAAAGGAACTACGCTACCGGTGGCCCAAGTCAGTTGGCAGGATGTGCATATCTTCCTGGGCCGGCTGAACGCACGAAGCCATGGGCATCGCCACCGTCTGCCGACTGAAGCGGAGTGGGAGTACGCTGCGCGAGGAGGAACCACCGGTAAGCACGCCGGGCCATTGGATTCTGTCGCGTGGTACAACGGCAATACCGGCCATTGGTACAGCATTGGTTTTGGTTGGTTTGGCTGGCAGACGCACGATGTGGGCCAGAAGCTGCCAAACGGGTACGGCTTGTACGATATGCAAGGAAACGCCTGGGAATTCTGCGAGGATTGGTATTCAGAGAAGTACTACGGTGTCGGGCCAATCGAGGATCCGAAGGGTCCCAGCAGCGGAATACATCGGGTTGTTCGTGGCGGATCGTGGTACAACGCAGCGAAACTCCTGCGAGTCTCGCAGCGCCTCGATGTGGATCCGGACGGCCGGCAAGGCGTAACCATCGGGTTCCGAATTGTGCGCGACTAGCGAGAGATTAGAAAGAGCCAAGCAGCACGTCGGGATCTGTTCCAGGGCTATCGGGTAACTGATAGTCCAACGGCGATGACACCCATGAACTCAGGGGTTGGAACTCACAAAAGTCACGGACTTCCGTGTTAGTTCGGGCACCGAAGGGCCGGGGTCAGGCTTGAGTTTCTTTGATTCCACATTTCCCGACTATGCCCAGAAGTTGCGGTCCAGGGTCCGGCACTGAATGGCCTCGCTGGCGTAGCTGGCGTTGATGTTCCGGCTCCCTCCAAATCTGCCAGGGTACGGTTGACTTTCAGGATGCGGTCGTGACTTGGCCCCGCCAAACCATGTAGTTCCTCTATAGGGCTTGTGAGAAATCCACGCCTTAGGGATTTAGACTGGCGATGCAGGTTGTCAGGTTCGAAAAAGTCACAATGCCTATATTCGTAGGCAGCAGTGTTGACAACGGTCACTCGGTCATTGAAGCCGCGTCTACATGAAGGTCCGGGGCGTAAAAGAAGTGGCGTACAGATCCGAGGCGTGGTGCTTTGTCCAGTATTGCTCACCAGCTTGAGCCCCATTCTTTTAAGCCCTTCTTCATGTTGCGCCAACGGTCGAAGTACGGTGCTGATGGATCGTCTGGATCGAGATGTGTTTCACGTTGTGCGAGTTTGAGAGCATCGTAAAATCGTCTGGCATCCATAAGTGTGACGGGAAGTCCCAATTGGGACTCTGCAGCATTTGCGGTGCGGACGGCGCCCCTTTCGTATGAGCTGGTCGTAACGTATATGCCGGCGGTTAAGCCCTGAAGCATCAGTGCTCCAACGAACGAGCGGATCTGTTCGGCTGTGATCTTGCCCCGGTACCGCTTAACCTGAACACCGACCGTTGCCTCGTCATCACCATCAAGGACAAAGACATCGATGCCCCCATCTCCGCTGTAAGACGTAACACGGACTCGGAATCCGAAATCCGAGAAGACTGACCCTACAATCTGCTCGTAGTTCCTTGGGTGCACATCGAATCGGTCTCGGTACTTTGCGATGAGGTAAGTACGGAGCTCCTCAATAGGAATCGATACGTCCGCAGGGTTCAGTTCCTTCAGGACGCCGTGAGAGCGATAGAGGTACGCGTATCCACCATCGTGAGTCATAAATGGCGCTTCCGCATCTAAGAGCGACGCGCTCCACCAGCCGCAGCTTTGACAACCTAGCAACACTCGCTCATGGCACATCATCCCCTTATAGGCATCCTCCCGCAGGGGCTTACCAGCTAAAACCACCAGTAAAGATCTGCAGTATGGGCAGCTATCGGGTGTTGAGACTATGAACCGTTCACTCCGATCGACGTTCTTCTCATCTCGCTCGTAGTCGTGGGGTCGGCTCTCTTCATAAATCCAAATTGCCATTGTACGAACTCAAGATCTCCAAAATAGCCTATAGATCACGATCTTAGCGGGATTTGGTGTACCAATTCAACGGATTCGGGTCGCGCTCAATGCATCAACTGACTCATATACCGTGGACGGAACCATATAAGAGCTCGCCGGCTCGATCTGGGCCTCTTTCAAAAGGATGTCGCCGCACAGATTATATGCACGGTCGACACGATCACCAACTGGGAACTGGGCCGGGTGCAGCCGGCCTTGCGCTACATGCCGAAGATCATTTCGTTCCGCGGATATGACCCTAATGGGGAACTCGTGAGTGACTCGCTAGGGAAGAGACTCGAAAGGCAACGCGAGCGTTTAGGTCTGTCCCGGGAGTAACTGGCTCGTCTGCTTGGGACTGACGCAAGCAATCTGGCCGGCTGGGAGACCGAGCGACACGGGCCGACAAGGAAATTTTTGGCACTCATCAATGACTTCCTAAAGTGGAGTTCCGAGCAAGCCGGCTCGGCCGATGTTTCGGTCAGTGCGGCGGCGGACCCGAATCTTCTTTCGTAGCGAGTTGGATGCCGTAGTTTGCTTGCCGCTTTCAACAGAGTGGTGACCTACGTCTATATCGGGCAAGGGTCACCGTTTTTCTTTTTAGAATTCTTGTAAGTCGACGTTCTGCCCACAAGGTTAAGATTTTTGGTTGAGGCAATTGGGGGTAGACATGGTTGACGCCAAACATCGGGCCGATCCATTCCCATGGCGGCCAATAGAGGGCCAAGAAAAGAAGGCTTGTCAAGCAACGCAGAAAAAAGGCGGGCTGTAGATTTGAACGGAGGCTATCAACGCTTTCGCTTCCCAATAAACACGGTGAAGGGCACTTCCGAAGACATCGTTTCGAGATGCGTGACCCAGGCGATATCTATTACGTTAAAGGAATCAGGCTTTCCAAGGCTGGCCTGTACGGACATTTTAAGGCCCTGAGCTGGTATCTTGACGATGAAGTACGATCTTGCAAGGTCTGGCACGCTTCTAATTCCGTCTGTAACAGAGATTAGGATCGCCTGCTCGCACTCTACGTCAATATGAAAGTGCCGATCCGTCCTAAAACTAACTTTTAAAGGAGACGTGCCCGAAGGGAACGTGTCAGGCGGCCCTATAATTAGGTCGCCCTTTTCTTCTCCAGTACGAACATCATTGATGTTGAAGTGTTCCGCTAGTATTACCTCAATTTTCTCCAAACCATGGAACAGATTGACAAGCATATCTCCTTGTTCGCCTAGGAGACCAAACGGTAATCCCTCGAACTCGACGGGTACCGAGTCCTGGTGGGTGCGCTGAAGTTCAGCCGTCTCCTCTGTGGCTAGTTCGCTTAACAGTGGCTGTTCTCCGGGGATGTCAATGTGGATGTGATACCAAAGACGGGACCCTAGTTGATTTGTGGAGCGGTCAAAGCCTTCCTCTATCTTGCTGGTCAACGCTTTTTGTCGGCCGACTAGGGTCCCAAAGCTCTCAAGATTGCCCGCGAAACCGTTGGTCAAAGCTTGGTATGTGTCGGCCTGGGCCTTGATAAGCTGGTCTTTTGTGTCGGACAGCTTCTTGTTCGTGTCGGACAGCGTTCCTTTCAGATCGCTGACATTGTCCTTGAGATCTTGTTCCCGTTTCGCCGAAGCCTGTTCTTTGGCCGTAGTGTCCCGAGTGGTAATGTTCACGGCGATCAGCGATGCTATTAAAGATAAGACTAGTAGAGCCGAGATAATCCAACCTGGCAACGTCAGGCTCGGCAAGCCGAACCGACCTTTCTTGTCTTCGTCGACCGTCTTCTTGTAGAGCGTGCCCGATAAACCTATAAGGAAACCAAAGAATGCCACGATGTATAGCATTTAGCCCCTGTTTGTATTGCCCTACAGCTTGCCGGTGCAGGCGTGCGGACTCTCAGACTACCGCACCGAGCATCATATGGGCATCGGCCAGTCCACTCGGCCACCGTGCCAGCCGGCACCTCCGCAGAGCGTAATGCATGCACTTACAGTCTGACCAACAAGTATAACCAATACGGGCTGATTGTGTGTAGTGACCTGCGGGTGTGCCTGAGGTTTGTCAGCAACCAGTCGGAGAGGACAGTTTGACGCAGAATCGCATCAAAATTCGTCTGAGTTATTAGGCAGCATGGGTCCTTGTCCCATGTCATGCAGGTTTCGTGGAAGACCGAAAAGCGGCCGGGCGTCGGGGACTTGTATCTGGGATGACACGTTTCTCTCGTTTCTCTGACACGAATTGACCATGCCCAGAAGGAAGCGTATTGTTGGCGGAAGAGCCGCTTGCTTATGCGGAAAACTGTAGAATCAGAAGTTAAGCAGCGCAGAGGGTTCATCGACAAAGAATCATTCGTGACTGCGTGGATTTTTGATGTGCGAGCCCTCGAAAGTTACTCACGATTGGGTCACGAAAGGTTGCCATATTCATATTAACGGTGTCGAATTGAATATCTACACGAACCACCTGGGAGAAATTGACTTCCAAGCCGTGTTCTCATCAACGCCGCCAGAGCAAGTTAGACAGGCGATCAGGACCGTTTATGACACTTGCCTGCCAGATCCTTCGATTCGGAGGCGCTGGATTCAGCGGGTGGAGATGGCGAGGGTCTTCATGCTCAACTATCCGGGTGAATTGCGGGCCTTGGCAAACGGCCGTATGCTGGAGCTCAAGTTTATACGAGTTGCGATTGAGCGATGGGGAAAGGAACATGCCGTTGTTTGAAGAATTCCTCCGAACTGGCCATCTCGGTCCCGTCATTCTTGGTATGACACCAACTGATGTGATGATCGCGATTGGTGACCCGCAAGACACCTCAAAGAAGTCCAATCCGTTGCAACTTAAATACGGCTGCGCTCAACTATCGTTCTGGAAAGCACCAAATCACCGGACGCACCATCTTCGTGAGATAGCTATTACCTACCAGCCAGAGTTTGAACCGCTCCCGGAAACGCTTGTGTTCACTGACTGGAACCCGACGGAGCCCCCAACCGAGCTCCAATTCAGATCCTTCATGCACAAGATCGGCTATTTGCCGGTCCACTTGGTAGAGGGGCCGAGCGGAAGCCAACTCGTTTTTCTTTCCGGTGTGACTGCTCTATTCGCGAATAAGATGGTACACAGCATTCGGCTCCTACAGCGCGAGACCAAAGAGCCAACGGCGATGCCCTTGTCTGACGAACGAGAGCCGACGATAAAGCAGATTCTCGAGATGCTTGAAGAGGCGGATCGCGCCACGCAGATCGGCGCCCACGGCGCTGCTCTGTTGATGGCCTGGGCCGGATTGGAAGCGGCCCTCCGTCGTGCTGCGCTACGCGCTGGGAAACAAGGAAAGATCGGAGTACAGCCTTCGATTCTCATTCGCGAGCTGTTCGCCAGTGGTCAACTCACTCCTGCAGAACACAGCACACTTGAGGAACTGCGACAGCGGCGCACCGCGTTGGCTCACGGTTTGGCACCCATGACAGTCGACGTAGAAATCATTCCCAGGATTAAGGCCATCGCGAATCGATTGCTTGGCGATGAATTAACGTCGAGTCACAGTGAACCGAGGTACTGACCCGAACAAGACGCCGCACCTGACCGCGGCAGGTAACGCTTGAATTGTTCAACGCCTCGAGTACGAACCAATATTGTGGGCTTGGAGGTTGGGACAGGCGGCTTCGCTCCTGAAAGTCGACGGACGTAACCTTCGCGATTGGGAAACGGGCAGGCACCGGCCGACCAGGAAATCGATGGAGCTTACAAACAAATCCTGTCCAGGACTCCCGAGTTCGCAGGCACCCTGAACGAACGCGGGCGCTCCGCAGGCTGACCCGGATATTCTTTCGTAGTCGTTGGCGAAGGTTGTTTGTCTTTCGGCTCAGTGAAGAGCGGTGACCTAAGCCTGATGTTGGGCAATGGTCACCGCGACTTTTTTGAGATAAGGAGGACGTCTTTAACCGCGTAGTAAGCTCCATTCGACTCTCGGCGTCAACTGCTGTCCCTCAGAAAGCCGTCCACACAGCGAAAGACCCAATTGGTTTTATCAACGACACCCGGATAAAGAGACCATCACCGCTTTTCTTTGGTAGCGTGTTAGAAGTGGGCCTGGTTTCAGTGGCTTCAAACGCCCGAGGCTGATGCGACGCTCTTCGATGCGGCCTCGCAACGACATGTGCACCCTGATGGTCCTGAATTGACAGCCTCCGGTTAGTACCGTTATGCGTATTTACTACATGTTTTATATTCTTCCTTACCGTTCCGGGCTCTCAAGCCTTGTAACTTCTCTTGCATTCCGCTATGCTATCTGAGGCGACAAGCCCTGGCCTCGGTTGGTCACGTCAATGTCCGGTTTTGGTGACCGGCAAGACCCTGGGGCCGGAAGTCTTGTGGGGACGGTCCCAATAGGAAGCGCACCTATCTTTGAATAAACCGCGTGAAAAGAGTTCCTGCCCGATTGGCTCACCAATCTCAATACAGAAAGGAGGGAGCATGACACCAAACAATCGACGGAAAAACTCTCGTGTGTCAAGAGGAGATGTGTTACACTCAGTAACTTCTATTGACGACAAGTGCACTGGTAAAGTTTTGCTCAAACTCAAAGAGTGGTTTGTGGCAGGCTTAATCCGAGTACAAACATCGGAGGATGATATGACCCGAGGATCAGCACAACCAAAACGCGAAGGCGAAAAGATGCCGCGGATCGTAAATCCGCCGCTAAAAGCTCAACTCCAGATAAATTACAACCATGACTATGGTTTCAATAGGGGCGTGAGCAGAGAGACTCTAGAAGAATTCGGTGCTGGATATTGCGTTTCGGCGGGGATCTATGCCGGACGCTTCATCATTCCCTTGCACAACGAGACGGGAGAGCTGGTCGGTTATGTCGGGCGGGCAGTCGATGCCAGTGAACCAAAGTATTTGTTTCCGTCAAACGAAGATGGTTTCAACAAGTCAAACCTTTTATTCAATCTCCATCGGGTGCTTAATAGCAAATGGCACAAAAGAGATGAAGTAAGAGGGCGAATTATGACCCCGATCATTTTGGTAGAAGGCTTCTTTGGCGCCATGAAGCTACACACACTGAACTATTCCTGTCTGAGTTTGATGGGATCGTCACTTTCAGAACAGCAAGAAACACTCCTACACACACACTTCAATCATGCAGTATGCCTTTTTAATGGCGACGAGGGCGGGCGCAACTGCACGAACGAGTGCTTGCTGCGACTCGGGCGGCACATGTGGGTTACCACGATGGATGTAGGATCAGGGCGGCGGCCGGATCAATTCGCTGAGGAGGACTTAAGAGAGTTGTTATATTCGTAATAGCTCTGCCGAGTTTCATATTCTGTCCGATTACCAGCGAATCTTTCCTTTAAAAGGGTGATAGCTGGTTTTTTGTATCAGAAGTCGTGAGTGTTCAATATTTCCTCTGGGTTAAGGCGAGGTCAAAATTACACGCATCTTAGCAGCCGAGGTGTAGCCGACCAGTTCGGGATAGACCCTAGAATGGCTGATGCCCATCGCGTCCAAATCAGCAATTGCACGTGTCGCTTCTACCGCAGGAATCGTGAATTTGACTAAAGCGACGCCGCCCTCACCAAAGTAGTTTACGTAGTCCTCCAAGCAAGGGAACGGCGTTTTTGAAAGCGTAAATTTTCCTGCCTGATTCCGCAGTCTTATATTCCCTAAAATATAGGGAATATCTACCACTCTCACCCCTTGTTCTCCTGTCCAGATACTATCGTCAGTATCTAGAGCCCAGATCGCTACGTTGTCTGACGTTTCACCTTGCAGGACGGCTTCATTGAAAGCGAAAAATGCTGCGATATAGGGACTCTCGGACCAATCGAGAAGGCGAGTTGGCAGACCATAATGCTGACCCAGCGCCAAAGACTGCGCCTCGTCATCCCATACGGAGTCGCTTATACTTAAGTCCAAACCCTCACATTCTTTCTTAAAGAAGGTGAGCAAGCGTCGAGCGGTTTCTACTCGGTCTCTCCCAGCACTGAATCTCAAAAACCATCTGTCAAATGAGGGGGTCAATTTCCATTCGGAATTTCTTTGACCTCGGAAAAGATATTTGCCTCTCTTAAATATACTGTCAGAGAACAATTCAGCAACACTATCCAATTTAAATTCATCCCACGTTGTGTAAGCGTTTACTATTATTCTTGGCACGTCATATCTCCAGTCTAAAAAGTCACTACGGGTGCTTTTCCAATCGAATGTAAGCCAACGCTATCTATCAGGCAAGAATGCAAAACATAGGTTTCTTTCTCTAAAGGGACATTAAACTCATCAAGCATATTTTCGGAGAAAAAAACAAATTTCTCGCCTTCAATTGTTTGCCTAGTATATCCGAGCAATCCATTTTGCCACAGAATGGAAAATGGATCGGGCGCGTCATTGTCCCACATTTCGATAATTAGTTCCTTCGCAGCCTTCATGTCCCCGAATAGAAAACGATCACTTCTGATTGCGCGGAGTAGCTTCTTCAAATCATCCGCAATTCCTCTTGTATACTCCTGGTTGCCAACATAGGCTTCAGAATATCCATGGATCGCTGCGTGCTTGGGCATGAAGCCAGAGATAATCTGGTTCGCACAAATGGCTAGCTGCTCGTTCCCAAATATTTGCGCCGCCTCAGAGACAGCCTTGCGAATAAAATCTTCTGGAGAAAGATAGCCCGGGAGCGCTTTGCTCTTTCTTATTTCCGCACAAAGCATATTTCCGAGAATCACAATATCGCGCGGTAACAGTCTGGTGTGGCGAAGAATATATGCTTGTATATCCTCGTCAATATCGCGTGCCTTATTACGTATTGTCGTGAGGCCCAACCACGAATGAATCGTCTTCTCTTTCTCGGGATCGGCCAAAAAGAACTCATTGGCTAATCCTTTGATTTTCGTATCGAGGAAGTAACTGATCGCATTGTAGTTCCAATTTAATATACGTATATAGGGCGACTCGCGGTATCTCGTCTGGTGCTCACTGCGATAAACGGAGGCCAACACAACATCACGGATACACATTATGATATGGAGTCGGCCGCCCAGCTTCGCGTTTTGTAAGAAACGCATCACTTGATAAAATAGTCCTTTTTGACAACGAAGCCAGTACATAGGTGCGTGAGCAAATTCTTCATCGACGGCATCAAGATAGAAGGCTATAGGAGGACAATGTTTAATTATCTCAGAAATAGTGTATTCTAGCTCCGACCAC
>Ga0207156_10104_pt1 | contig 18605 bp, 16 predicted proteins | sample Alteio_BWMinHeat_24_FD_153514 | JGI IMG/M metagenome (GOLD analysis project Ga0207156, IMG submission 153514) | Enriched cells from forest soil in Barre Woods Harvard Forest LTER site, Petersham, Massachusetts, United States -... | ecosystem: Environmental > Terrestrial > Soil > Temperate forest >...
TTTTGCGCGCAAGCGTTGATCACTCGTTCCGTTGATAATTTTGATGTTCTTGAACAAATAGCATCATCACTTAATGAAGATTCTCTGGTCATTTTTGATGTTGATAAAGTTTTGCTTATTAAGTCTGATCCATCCGAGAGAGAATATAGAAAAGAGCGCCGCGCTGCAAAAACCATTACATCCCTATATGACCCAAATTCTGAGCTCGGTCAAAAACTGGATCGTCACACAAAAGATAAACTGTGGTCGATCTACATTCAAAGTGCGACTCAAAACCTGATTGATACCAACGTGCCCGCCGTGATTCAAAAACTACAGAAAAGAGGAGTGAAAGTGATGGCACTTACCCGTTTTCCTGTTGGAAAAATTGGTTTACTTCCTTCTATGGAACAGTTTCGTATTCAAGAACTTGCTTCCAATAATATTGATTTTAGCCTTGCATTTTCCGAGCATTCACCCCTTGTTTTTAAACAATTTGCTTACGAAGATAAGCATCCCACTTTTTTCAATGGCATCCTGTTCACTCATATGACTGCCTGCACAAAAGGACAATTACTGAAGGCGTTTTTTGAGCGTATCAACTGGAAACCAAAGTGGGTCATAACATTCGATGATCAAATGGATAATCTTCAATCCTTGCAAGAAGAACTAAATGGATTAGGGATTGCTTTCGAGGGATTTGAGTTTATCGGTTCTGCTAGTTGGGCCACTGAGTATAATAAGGAGCTTGCCGAGTTTCAGATGCAATATCTTATAGAACATGAACTATGGTTAGATTCCACAAAAGCACGTGAAATGCTCAAAGAAGGGAATCAGACCATTCCAAAGAATAAATAACAATAGGATATTATTTATGTCTTCTACAGCATCATCTAGTTCGTCATCAGTTGCCTCTTCCTCTGTGGCTCTTGCTCCTCTCCCTGCTGGAGCGCGCGTCGTGCGCACAGAACAGGAATTGATCAATTTATTGGAAGCGTTTGTACACAGAGTCCTTCCAAATCAGACAGGGGCTTTCAGATGCAGATCCCAGTCTCCCTCTCCCTTTTTCTTCAGAGCTACGCTTGGTCCCCTTGATGTGCTAGCCAGTTGGGCACAAGCTCAAGTGCGTGAGGAGTGCTGGTTTGTCGATAGACCTTTCGATATCCGTGATAAAATCATTCCTAGGAGAGAGGGCAGAGATGTTGGAATTCCTATGTTGCGACTGAGTTTTGAAGCATACCTGCCGCGTAATCAGGCAGTTTTTGATTCTGAATTTTTTTGGAGCCAAGCAGTACGCATCTTTGATGATGTTTCAAGGGTCCGAAGTAGAAGAGCTCTCACTATCGATAAACTCCGAAAAGTTGTTATCATTGTCGCTATTGTGGCTATTTCTGCAGCGATAGGCTTAATGCTTAGAAAAAGCGCCTCTAGCATCTAAGTGAGGAAAGGTTACCCCGAATGATGGTGATCTGCCCAGGATTAATCACTCACCTTCATAATTTAATCCACTACAGGGTTTGTGGAAGATTCCCGCACTGTCTATAGAAGAATAAATAAAGATATATAATTACTCTTCTTCTTCAGGAAGTGTGGAAATGTTCATAGTCTAGAAGATCTTCTCTCCCTTTTATTTTGTTGATCGGGTGTTGATATGGAGAAGGTAAATAGCTACTTGTGGACAAGGCTCGGGGAATGAACGAAGTTATGATATGAAGTAGTGGCAGTTGTAAACAATCTTCCCCTACCCGTGAGCATATATAGTGGTAAATTATCTTTCACATTCATTTTAAACCAGAATAATAATATTCTATAAACAACTATTAAAAAACATAACCATAGGATATTATTTATGTCTTCTGCAGCATCATCTAGTTCATCATCAGCTGCCTCTTCCTCTGTGGCTCTTGCTCCTCTCCCTGCTGGAGCGCGCGTCGTGCGCACAGAGCAGGAATTGATCAATTTATTTGAAGCGTTTGTACACAGAGTTCTTCCAAATCAGACAGGAGCTTTCAGATGCACAATCTCCCCCCGTTTTTACTTTAGAGCTACGCTTGGTCTCCCTAATATGCCAGCCAGTTGGGCACAAGCTCAAGTACGTGAGGAGTGCTGGTTTGTCGATAGATCTTTCGATATCCGTGATGCAGGCGTTGGAAGGGGAAGGAGCAGAAATCTTGAAATTCCTATATTGCATCTGAGTATTGAATCAAACCTTCCACGTAACCAGGCAACTTTTGATTTTGAATTTTTTTGGAGCCAGGCATTCTGCATCTTTGATGATGTTTCAGGGGTCCGAAGTAGAAGAGCTCTCGCTATTGATAAACTCGGAAAAGTTATTATCATTGTCGCTATTGTGGCTATTTCTGCAGCGATAGGCTTAATGCTTAGAAAAAGCGCCTCTAGTATCTAAATGAGGAAAGGTTCCCCCGAATAATGGTGATCTGCTCTGAATTAATCACTCACCTTACGCAAAGATAGGCCGTGCATCTGCTATAGGGTTTGTGGAAGATTCCCGCACTGTCTATAGAAGAATAAATAAAGATATATAATTACTCTTCTTCTTCAGGAAGTGTGGAAATGTTCATAGTCTAGAAGATCTTCTCTCCCTTTTATTTTGTTGATCGGGTGTTGATATGGAGAAGGTAAATAGCTACTTGTGGACAAGGCTCGGGGAATGAACGAAGTTATGATATGAAGTAGTGGCAGTTGTAAACAATCTTCCCCTACCCGTGAGCATATATAGTGGTAAATTATCTTTCACATTCATTTTAAACCAGAATAATAATATTCTATAAACAACTATTAAAAAACATAACCATAGGATATTATTTATGTCTTCTGCAGCATCATCTAGTTCATCATCAGCTGCCTCTTCCTCTGTGGCTGTGGCTGTGGCTGTGGCTCTTGCTCCTCTCCCTGCTGGAGCGCGCGTCGTGCGCACAGAGCAGGAATTGATCAATTTATTTGAAGCGTTTGTACACAGAGTTCTTCCAAATCAGACAGGAGCTTTCAGATGCACAATCTCCCCCCGTTTTTACTTTAGAGCTACGCTTGGTCTCCCTAATATGCCAGCCAGTTGGGCACAAGCTCAAGTACGTGAGGAGTGCTGGTTTGTCGATAGATCTTTCGATATTCGTGATGCAGGCGTTTCAAGAGGAAGGGGCAGAGATCTTGGAATTGCTATGTTGCAACTGAGAATTCAATCAGAGCTTCCAAGTAATCAGGCAATTTTTGATTCTGAATTTTTTTGGAGCCAAGCAGTACGCATCTATGAGGATGTTTCAGGGGTCCGAAGTAGAAGAGCTCTCACTATCGATAAACTCCGAAAAGTTGTTACCATTGTCGCTATTTTGGCTATTTCTGCAGCGATAGGCTTAATGCTTAGAAAAAGCGCCTCTAGTATCTAATCGAATGGAATTTCGAAAGAGGTCTAATTGATCACAGACAGCCTGGATAGATGGGGACGTGGGACTAAATGTATTAAAAATAAGATGGGCCGTGGGAAAAAGAGAGGCATCCAGCGGATCCCTCATAATCAAAAGAACGGTTGGTTTGCCCATATCCAGTAATGATTGAATGAGCGTTATCTGTGAGGGATTGTTCCATGCATTGTAAGAGCAAATAAATAACACATCTGCCCCCCTCGCGTGCTTTTTTGCAATTTCTATTTCCTCTTGCGCAGGATTCAAGTCATCGAAGAAATACGAATCTGTTGATTTCCCAATTTTAAGAAGGGTTGTCTGATCTATGCTATTTTGCAGCAACTGAGGAGCAAAAATAGATATATTTTTCTCGTGGATGGGCGCGATCGAATCCGATCTATTTTTTGTGGTTTTCAATGCAAGAGAGGCTATCTTCTGAGCAATGATGCGGTGAGCCTTCGTATTAACCTGAGTTTTGAGTTTAAGTGCTTGATCTTCAAATTCATTTTGCGAATCTTTGCAACAAGCACTGCGCTCCTCGCTCGGCATAGGGCCTCTGGCTATAGCCTCGCTCGGTTGTTGCAAAGCAACATCTAAATTCTCTTTGGATATCAAGCACTTAAACTCAAAACTCAGGTTATTAACTGTTCCCAGATCAATACTCAGGTTATTCAGGTTTTTAGAAATTAAATAACGATTTTTCAAATTGAGAATTCGTTCCACCGCTTGATTAACTCTCGCCTCCGAAACACGATCAGTTTTGATAGCCTTGATAATTGCGCTATGAATGCGCTGAACATCAGCCACTGTCAGCTCAAAGCCTGTCTGTTTACCGACGAGGAGTTTCCCTCCTAAGATCAAAATATCACATCCCGCTTTCAATGCTTGAATGGCCGCCTCATCTACGGTGCCGCACTTTTTTATAACTCCTTCCATAACAAGAGAATCAGCGACAATGACACCCCGAAATCCGATCGTCTCTCTTAAGTAATTTAGAGTTTTTTCTGAAAGTGTGGCACACGTCTCTGTATCCAAAGCCGGTACGAGGATATGAGCTGTCATGATCGCCTCCGCAGAAGAGGCAAGCCTGGCAAAGGGAAGCAGTTCGACTTGTTCTAATTCTTCTTTTGATTTATGGACAACGGGTAAATCTTCATGAGGATCGATAGCTATGTCACCATAACCTGGAAAATGTTTAAGAGTAGCGATGATGTGAGCTTGCCTGTAACCATTTAAAGCTTTTTTCCCAAATCTCCAAACCGTTTCCGCCTGGTCTCCAAAAGAGCGCACGCCTATCACGGGATTTCGAGGATTGCTATTTACATCCACTACAGGTGCCAGGTTCATATTAATGCCCACAGCTTGCAACTCTTGACCCATAGCCAAAGCTGCCTCTTGCGCGAGATGGGGATGAGAGGTTGCGCCGAGTGCCTTATTCCCAGGGAATGTGGTAAATCCGTTATTCAATCGAGCGACAACGCCTCCTTCTTGATCAGCTGCAATGAGAAGAGGAATAGGATTTTGATTTAATCTGGCCAATTTTTGAAGGCTAGCACTTAGTCTTTGGATTTGTTCGGGAGAATGGAGTCCATTAGACCAATTGTAATAGATGATGCCTCCCACTTTTGTATCTTGGATCAAAGTTTTTGCATCCTCATTTGCTTCTTCCCCATTGAAATGGACCATCAGCAATTGACCCACTTTTTCTTCCAAAGTCATTTCTTTGAGAGAGTAAGAGGCAAAGCAAGAGAGGGAGAGGCTGGCAAAAAAGACTATCAGCTTAAACTCAAAACTCAGGTTCATATGTTCACCATGATCTTTAGAGAGCGGAGCCCTTCGCGAAAAATGACCGGGTCTTTTGAATGGTGGCCATAGAGAACAAGCAAGGTGCTACTGTAAATAGCTCTCAGCAGAGCAAGAGACCAAGTATCTTGGGAAATTTCCCCATAAGCCTCTCTAAATTTTGTGTGGGCATGCAGTGGCAAAAAACTATGAGCGATGGCCAGGTCAATTGCAGGATCACCAAGATGAATATCTCCCCAATCAATGACTCCTGCGAGATGGTGTGTTTCGTTGACGAGAATGTGTCTTACGTAGAAATCTCCATGAACAATAACGGAGGTTATGGGAGGCCTTAAATTTTGCAAACTTGCGACGAGCGATTCGAGAACATGTCTTTTTTCAAACAGGTTGAGTAACGACAGCTCTTCTATGTTTTTCATGACTTTTGGTATCAATTGTTTCCAATCGATGCGCCCTTGATTGTCTCCTAAAATCTGACACCCGGAAATGATTGATCTGGGTATTGCGTGAAGTTGGGAGAGAAAGGAGGCGATAGGTTGGGCAAGAGCTTCCCTTTCCTCTTCTGATAAGTTGGCATAGCAGGCAGTGAAGCCAGGCAGCATCTTATATCCAATGAATGGCCAAGAGAAACGCAATGTAGGAGAACCTCTCCATTTAGGAATTGGGATAGGCAAGGGAAGGCGAGGTGCGAGTTGTGGCAGGATGCACCATTCGGCTTCTAAAAGGGGAACAGCAATTTCTCGGCGTGGAAAACGAAAAATCAAATCTTCATCGAGCATAAAAGCGGTATTATCCCAGCCCGCTCCCAAAACCCTAATCTTTAAGGGAGAAAGATCGGGAAATTGCTCTCGAATTAATTCAAGCGCTAAAGGAGGCTCAAGTATCTGCTGTGGTTCCCATTGATGGGCCATGCTCATCTCGTTTTTTTGCGTCCTTCTCTAGCTGCTTGGCTTATTTTGGACATTATTTTTAGTCAAAAGTGAGGTCAATAACTTCCTTATGATCCGCTCAAAATTAAGCTTTTTCAGCTTTCCAGATGGATCCTGAGCCTCTAATCTGGACCATTCAACTGGAGAGGCATTTTCCATCCAATTGTGCAGGTTTTTTTGGAGAGTTTCAAACCATTTAGGATGCTCCGGTATTAAAATATTGAATTCAGCAACGGCTCGCTCGAGTTAAGGAATTCCGAAATTACTCTGTCTTCTTTCTCAAGTTCCATTGCAATTAACCGTTCTTGTAGATGCGTTTTAATTCAGGGATGCGTTCTGCTATAAACTCTGCTTGTTCTTGTCCACGCAGCGGGAAGTGATAAAGATCAAGGAAAGTTAACAGAGCCGAGCAGTTTCTCACATTGCTGCCGGAGCCCACGCTCAGATTGAGCAAGCTCTTATAATAGGGCTCAATCAATAAAACCTCATATCCTCTTTCCTGAGGCTCCAACTGAAGGGCATTTTCGAGCTCTGACCTGGCAGCCGGATCCAGTAGATATAATTCGAGAGTGTTCAAATTGGTATTCTTACATCCATGGGCCTCTGCTGAAGAATGAAGAGCTAATGCTACTTTTTGACTTAATTTTGATTTCTTTAACGCTTCAAGTAGCTCCTCTTTTCCTTGAAACCCGGAACGATAAGTCCTCATCTTACATTTTTTCGCGATGTTATACTGTTCAAGCCAGCTTTTAAGAAGAAGACTTGGCTTTTTGAAGGAAAATTTTTTAGCAGTTCTTACTCCTTCGGTCTTGAGAAGCCCATTTAATATCAATACTCCAAAAACCCGTTGGACGAGACCCACACTTACCTCCCTATCTTTAGCTACTTCTCTCAACGAGAATTCTTCTTTGTCTATTCCCACCTTTAATAACCAGTCTAGGATGAGAGAAGACTTATCAGCGTAGATATTCCCCTCCACAACGGCCTCCTTTGAACTCAACAGAAATCGACCTCTCATTATGCACCACCCTGCTGTTCATTATTTTATACTGTTCAATAAATATTGAACAGATAAAAGTAGTGATCGGTTAACGGGGTCGTTTATGATCCTATGTACACAAAAAAATGTGGTAAATGTAGGCAATTGACAGTAGATCAAAATAGCTATTTTTCTCTACAATCTCGACTCCAGTTGATTTAATCAAAGCTACATATTAGAAGAAAAACCGTGGCAAATGTACTTGAAAAAGAAGATATAGACTTGTTTTATAAGCTGTATTCTAGATTGTTGTGTTTCGTAAACAAGCAGGCTAAAATTCTTGAGTCAAAACTGCTTTCTCCAAATGAATTTGTGACTCTCTCCCTAGAAGAAAGGGTCAAAATAAGAGACGCTCTTTACAGTCAAAAAGAATACATTGACCAATTCATCGAAAATGAAAATGCGCAAGAACTTAATAATGGGAAAGGTCAACGCATCTTATTTCTCGAAACAGTTGAAAAGAATTGGGCTAGAGAAAAAATGGTTTGGAATTATTGACAACACTGTCGTTGCGAGTGGAGTAACAGAAGACCAGCTTCAAAAAAACATCACCGCGATAGTTCCAAAGGACAAAGTTGACCGCGTCTATATATTTAAAACCTAAAGTAAGTTTGTGCTGCTTCTATCATAACCCATTAAGGAAAAAGAATCTGGGTGATAGGATTCGAACCTACGACCCCTTGCACCCCATGCAAGTGCGCTAGCCAAGCTGCGCTACACCCAGTTAAGGATGCAAATTCTATGTACACAAATCGATTCCCGTCAACTTGAATTAAAAGAAAAGAAATGATATAACTCTTCCATGACTCAGCCCCCTTCCCCAAGTAAAATGGAACTTTTATTAGGAAGTAGCTGGCAAAACGTGCTGCAAGAAGAATGGTGTAAACCCTATTTTTTACAACTCATCGATTTTCTTATTCAAGAAAGAGCTTCTCCCGTCCCCATCTATCCTCCACCGCAAGAAGTCTTCTCCGCCTTTGCCCTTACTCCCTTCGATCAAGTCAAGGTCGTTATTATGGGACAAGATCCCTACCATGGCCCCAAGCAGGCCCATGGCCTCTCTTTCAGTGTGTGCCCCGGGAACCCCCTTCCTCCATCGCTGAGAAATATTTTTCAAGAGCTACATACAGATTTGGGGATATCTCCCCCCTCCCATGGTTCTCTCATCTCCTGGGCCAAACAAGGGGTCTTGATGTTAAATGCCGTATTAACCGTGCGCGCCCACCAACCCCGTTCTCATCAAAAAAAAGGGTGGGAGCAATTCACAGACACTGTGATCACCCATCTTGCCACAAGGGAAGATCCGCCCATCTTCGTGCTCTGGGGTCATGACGCCAAAGCTAAATGCCGTCTCATTTTAGAAAAAGTTCCCCCTATTCACTTTATCCTTGAATCTATGCACCCCTCCCCTTACTCCGCTCATTTTGGATTTTTTGGATGTCGTCACTTTTCAAAAATCAATGAACATCTTAAAAGTCAGGGAAAGGCCCCTATTGATTGGGTAATAAAATGAGTGAAATGTTTAATATTTCTTCCGTTGCAGGTCAAATGAAGACCTTTAGGCTCACTTCCAAAGCAGAAGTCTCTTTGGAAACTATAGCTCCACAAGAAGAGATCCGCTTTTCTATGACAGAGGGAGTGGACAAGCTCCAAGTAGAAATGCAGAGGATAGAGGAAGCTCTACAGCTTATGGGAGAGATCCGCGGTCAAATTGAGAAAGCGTACTTCTCCCTGTTTTCTTCTGAAAGTGAGTTATAGATAGCTCTTTACCGACTCAATCCTATATTGCTCCCCTTGAAAATGGAACTCATCCCCCTTCTTGTGTCCTATCATCAATGTCGCAAACTTCGACTGGAAAGAAAGGATGTGTTTTTCTGGGTCAGCATCCCATGGACCAAGAAGTACATAAGTTGTCTTATTCCCTTTGGCATCAACAATATCAACAATAGAGCCTACCCCCACTTCGTCATCAATGATATCCTCTTTTGTAAGAATGCGCGCCTGGTGAATTTGGCGAGAGAGTGTTTTCAATTCCCCCTGAAGTCGGGCACGCCGCTCTAATGCAAATTTATATTCAGAATTTTCTCTAAGATCCCCCAAAGCACGGGCCGCTTCAATTTCACGCGCATTATCTATCGTTTCTATTGTTCCAATGTGCTGCAATCTTTCTTGAGTCTTTTTATACCCTTCAGCCGTTGTCCAAATGATCTCATCCGCCTTCTGTCCGCTTTCTTTTGATACCTCTTTCAAAGCAGGTTGTACTACCTCAGCTAAAGATCTCAAAGTCCTCAATTCCGATTTCGATATCGTTTGGCATTTACTGGCTAAAAGAAGAACCTCTAAAAGATATTCAAAAGAAGCCTCCTGAATGATCTCTCGAAATACTAAATAACGCTTTTGCGAAAGGAAATTGTGCATCTTTTTGACAAGATCTCGATATTCCTCTTTGTCTTCAACGTAGTGAAGCAGAACAAAAAAAGCCTCTAAAAAGAAACGCTTGTTTTTTATATCTCCAAGAGGAAGATTGTCCTCAGTGACCAGCTTTTGCAAATACCAAAAAAAGGCCTCAGGATAGACTGTGACCTTATCAAGAAGATCTGAAAGCTTCTCCTTTAATAATTCTGGTTTCACTGAGAGCTCTTTAAATAAGTAGTCTCGAAGCAAATTTTGCGGAACAAGGAAGAGAAGATGGGAAAAAATCGTATAATAATCAGCGCGCAATTCACGCATCAAAATAAGAAGCCGTTTTTTGTGTAGAGCAATGTCAATACTGCTAACCACTGCCTCAGGATTTTCAATGGAAGTGACAATGGAGGCTAGGGCCTGGGCGTATTTTTGAGGGAAAAGCTCCTCAAGAAGGAAGCCCAGTTGGATTTTGTGACTTAGCTCTACACCAAACTGGTTTAAGGCCGCTTCTAAACGATTCTTTACTTCCTCTTTAATTTCACTTTTCTTGAAAATTTCAGAAAAATCGCGCAAATAATTGTAAACGGTGGTGATCAATCCTCGCGTTGTTTTTACCTCATCAAGGGCTCTAGTAAACTCTGCATCGTGGGCAACAGCCTCCTTACGTAAAATATAGGGCTCTTTTGTGTGTTTGGGAGATTGAATTTTTGTGTCTTTTTTGATTTTTATTCGTGCAATCTGCCACCAACGCGTCCAATCACTTTCGGGAATCACCAGATCGCTCAACTCCTCCTTGATCTCTAAAGAGTTTTTAGGGCCAAGATCCCGAAGCAGCATATGGATGAGAGCCAACGGATTTTCCTTCCCCTCTTTTTCCAAAACATCTGGGTTGCCAAAACGTCTAGCAAGGAAATGGTCTGAAGGAAGAGGAGTCAAATTACGGAAGGCATTTTCAAAAGAAAGGTCTTTTAAAGAACCAATGCCTTCAAACTCAATGAGAGCATGCTCGCGAATCAAAGAGACATCTATGATCTCCCCCACGCCCCACCCCCCTGTATGAAAGACAAAGTTCCCTTTTTTCATGTGAAGGAGCAGCTCAAAATTAGAAATCGCTCCCTGAAAATTATGACGCCCTCGCAACCCCACCAAGCGAAGCATTTCATTGTAGTCTTTGCCACTCCCATATTTCTGTTTTAAATAATCGGTGGCAAGATCGGCAAAAATCGGGCTGTTTGTCGCTTGTAAATCAACAGCAAGTCGCAAAATCTCATCCCTCATCTTCTCATCAGTGACCTGTTTCCAAAGTGAAAGAATAGTCTCAGCGTATTTTCCAAAGCCTTTGGTAAAAGAGGAATTTTTGATAGAGTTGAGAATTTCGGCAATCTCTTCTCCATCAACTATATCTCCTTGGCAGTACTCTTCCCAAAGTTTTAAAAAATTTGCAAAATCTTCCTTGTCTATAAGAAGCTGAAACTCTTTACAATAGCCCATTAATTTTACCCTTTAAATTTTTCTCTATTCATTAGCCGTGAAAATTATATATCCTAGTAAGAAAAAGAACAAGGAAGACAGAGGATTAAGGAGTGGTTGATAAAGAAGATGAATTGAAAAAAAATCTAGTGGATGCTTTAAAAGTATTTGGGATCAACATTTCGGATGACCTAAAAGAGAAGAAAGAGACACGAGCCAAAGAGCTCCTTGACTATGAGGAAATGTCGTTAAGCGCAAGGAAAAAAATGGATGAGCTTAATGAGAGAGGAGAGGAGATGTTGCAAAAGATAGGAATGACGCGCGAGGCGTTGGAAATTTATGGGAATAATCCCAATAATTTCACCGAAGAGCAATGGAAGGCATTGACTGAGATAAAAGAGGTTTCTGAGAGATATAGAGCCCTCACTTCTGAATGGATGACGCACTCTATAGATAAAGAATTTTTAGAAAAAGAGCAAAGAAAGCCGCGTGGAAAATTTGCCAAGAGAAAACACTGGATCCCGCTATAGAGGGAGTGGAACTTCCACTTTAGGTTTTTTTAGCTAGACCGTATAGTTGGGGCCTTATTTTGTTAAAGGGCCTCGCTATGCGGAAAATCGTGGTAAAAAAGGGATTGGATATTCCTCTCTCTGCCTTGCCTTCGCGACCCTTGCAAAGTTTTTCCAAACCTTCCCTCATCTCCTTGAACCTCACTCCATTTGAGGATCTTCGTTTTAAACTTTTAGTGCAGGAGGGAGGGGAAGTCAAAATAGGCACACAGCTTTTAGAAAATAAGGCCATCCCAGGGCAATTTTTTGTCTCCCCCGCTTCTGGCGTTGTGAAGGAGATCCGCAGAGGCCCCAAACGCCTTCTCAGAGACATCGTCATTGAGACTTCAAAGCAAGAGTCCTATCAAGAGCACGGGGGAATCAACATTGATAAGGCCTCTCAGGAAGAAATTGTAGCCTATCTTTTACGCACGGGCCTGTTTGCGCATATACGCATGCGTCCTTTTGATCTCATCGCGCACCCTAAACACAGTCCGCGCGCTATTTTTGTGAAGGCCTGTGAATCTCTTCCCTATGTTCCAAGTGCTGAAATGCAGATTGAGAGAGAAGAGGAGAGCTTTCAGATAGGCTTAAGGGCGCTTCAAAAGCTCACTATGACTAAAGTATATCTGGTTTTTAATGAAAATACTACTTGTAAAGCCCTTTTGGAGGCTGATGGGGTTGAGAAATGGATGGTTTCAGGCCCTCATCCTTCTGCTAATTCTTCTGTGCATATTCATCATATTGCACCTATACTCGATGCTGAAGATGTTGTGTGGACCCTTTCAGCGCTTGATGTTGTTATCCTTGGAAAAATGGTTGAGAAGGGACGCTACCATGTTGACAGAGTGATAAGTATGGCAGGAGAGGGCATTCTTGAAGAAAATAGGGGATATTTCAGAACGCAAATGGGTATTCCCATTGCGTCTCTTCTTTCTGCGCAAGTGCCGAATATCTCTGTACGCTTGATTTCGGGGGACCCATTGACGGGAAATCAGGTGAACGAGAGTGACTTTCTCAATTTTTTTCATACAGCCTTTACAGCGATCCCAGAAAACACAAGAAGAGAGCCTTTCCATTTTTTGCGTTTGGGATTGAATAAATATTCTGCTCATCGCGCTTATCTGACAGGACATATTAAATCTTCTAAAAAGGAATTTTCTTTCACAACAAATCAACATGGAGAGGAGAGGGCTTTTATCGATGGCTCTATCTACGATAAAGTGATGCCCATGAAAATCCCCACGATGTACCTTGTGCGTGCCATCCTGGCCGAAGATTTTGACCTAGCGCAGAAACTGGGCCTTCTTGAAGTGTCTAGCGAGGATTTTGCTCTTTCTACTTTTATTTGCCCCTCAAAAATCGAAATGGTTGGAATTGTAAAAAAAGGCCTTGCGGCGTACTCCCGTGAATTGGGATTTTAACCTGAGTTTTGGGTTTAAATGCTCGATCTTCAAATGCATTTTGCGCATCTTTGCAACAAACGCGCAGCTCCTCGTTCGGCATAGGGCCTCTGGCTATAACCTCACTCGGTTGTTGCAAAGCTTCATCAAAATGCTCTTTGAATCTCGAGCATTTAAACCCAAAACTCAGGTTATTAACCTGTGTTTATGCTCGATCTTCAAATGCATTCTTCTCTCTTTTTCTCTTTTTGCTAGTGAGCCTTGTTTTCGCAACAACCCTCTTCTTTATGATCTTGAAATGGCAGATTATTTTGATCGAAAACTCGAAGAGCGTTTCCCCCTTTCTTTCACTCACATTCTAACAACAGGGTACTTCACAACCCCTTCTGCACGGATGGGAGAAGAAGGAGAGCTATCCTTTGGAGTGGGAAGCGTCCCCCCTTACACCAATTGGAATCTGCGCTTTCAGCTTTTCAACTGTTTAGAGCTGTCAGGCAATTACCGTATTTTTCGAGGTGTTTGTGATTCCACCCTTTCTCAACACGGTTTTGGACATTATGCCGATCGAGGAGCCAATATCAAATGGGGTTTGATAACGCCTGAAGAGAGCTATTACGATCTGCCAGGATTAGCTATTGGCATCGAAGATTTTATGGGCTCTAAAAAGTTCACAAACTACTTTGCCGTTTTGACAAAAGTATGGCCGACATATGGCCTTGAAACAACTTTGGGATGGGGATCTGGGAGATATACCCGCGGACCCTCACGAGGTTTTTTCGCAGCCGCCTCATACTTTCCTTTTTGGGATTGCGACTATGGCTTTCTCAAAGGAGCAGGTTTAGCTTTAGAATACGACCCCATTGATTACACAAACCCAAAAAGAGAGCCTAACCCTCACGGCAGAGTGACACGCACTCCCATTAATGTGGGGGCAAAATACAAATTCGGCACTCTCATAGATCTCTCTGCAAGCTATATCAGAGGGCAATCTTTTGCTGTCTCTGGCTCTCTTAACTATAACTTAGGACAAATGGAGGGATTCCTACCCAAAATCAAAGATTCCCCCTTCTATACCTCTCCACGCGATACCCAAGCCTTAGGCTGTTATAGAAATAGCTCCTTAATGATCCAAAATTTAGCATATGTTCTAGAAAGACAGGGGTTTCGGCTTATTAGGGGGGTAGTGGATGGGGAGACTTTATGGATTTCTGTGATTAATAAATGTTATCGAAGGGAATTTTTGGCAAGGAAGCGCCTTGAAAATATCTTGGCCTCTCTCACCCCTTCTAACCTAGCTTTTGTGGTGGTTGTTTTTGAATCACACGGCATGCCTTGTCAGCAATATGTGTACCCAAGGGAACTGCTCGAGCGTTATGCGAGTTGCGACATAGGGGAGAGTGAGTTTACTATTTTGACCCCTCAAATGGATTTTAGGCCTCTTGATATTGGGAAATTGGTTTATTACAATAGGTTAGATCTCTGGAGAATGCGGCTGAGCCCGAGATTAGAAACTTTTTGGGGAAGTGCTAAGGGCAAGTTTAAATACGATTTGGGGTTAAAAGCGGATTTCGAGGGGTTTTTTCCTTACGATATTTTTTATGAACTTCAACTGAGCTATACTGCTCTTTCAACGACGAATGATGTATCTGATTTTGATCTCTTCAGCCCATCGCAGCTGCCTTGCGTCTTAACGGATTATGTTAATTATCGCAAGGCGCGGATTTTTTCTACTGATAAAGCTTATCTGCAAAAAAACTGGAATCTAACGAGGGGATGGTTCTCCAAATTGGCGGGCGGGTATTTTCAGGTAAATTACGCGGGTATTGAGGGAGAGCTTTTGTGGTACCCGGCAAACAATTATGTAGCTGTGGGCATTGAAGGGGCGCTTTTGAAAAAAAGGCGCTACACAGGATTGGGCTTTCAATCAAAATTGCGCAAGCTCGATGGACTCACCCCAACCTATATCCCCTACACCGTATTAACGCAATATTTCCTCAATCTCTATTTTGATATTCCAGAGGCAGCTATTTCTACAAAATTGAGCGCGGGGGGATTTTTGGCATGGGATAAAGGCGTTCGCTTTGAGATCACCCGTTACTTTAGGAGTGGTTTAAGAGTGACGGGATGGCTGACCTTCACAGATGCTAATGATCGCATCCACAATGAGAATTACTACAACCGCGGTATTGCGATTGAACTTCCCCTAGATATTTTCTTCAGATGCAGCAGTCGTAGAGTATGGAATTACGGGATGGCCGCCTGGCTGCGTGATGCGGGGGCCACCACAACCGCAGGAAAATCCCTCTTTGAAATCGTCAATTTGGAGCGCCGGCCTTAAACTTTTTCCCTCTACACCCTATTTATTCAAAAAAGATCCCTAATACTAAAGAAGAAGAATATATAAGTTTCCTCTTCTTCTTCAGAGGATGTGGATTTGTCAATAACTCCTTATTTTTATCTCCTAAAGGTTACGTTCATAACTTGTCAGCAAAAGTTTATAACTAGGCGGTTTTGCACATTAGAGAAAACATTTGTGAGTTATCATCGTGTTATACCCCCATTATGAACAGGGTTATTGACACAACTCCCACTCTTTTAACGCCAGTTTAACCGCTATAGTCAAAGCACTGCCTTCGAAAAGGTTTCCCGAGGAAGATCAGATGGGCTTTTCTCGAAAGGCGCTTATCCAAAACTGACGTTTTTAGAGCCCGTTCAGGCTCTTACGACGCCTTTAGACCTTTAGCGGTCCACCAATTTGCGGAAAAGAGCTGATTAAGTAGAGGGGGTAGTTGCGGACCTTGCCGTTTTGATTAAGATTCATCAATGAGGTGCGCGTAATAAATGGAGGTCGGTATTTTTCTTGATATACCAAAAGACTTTTGGCCTTAGTAGATGTGCCAGATTTGACTTCGAGAGGGAAGAGTTGTCCATCATATTCTAATACGAAATCCACTTCAGCGTCTCGATCACTAGACCAATAGTAAAGGGGGCTCCCCGTTGCTGCTTTTAAACTTTGCGCTACATAGTTTTCTGTTAACGAACCTTTGAATTCTGTAAAAAGCTCGTTTCCTCCCACAATGACACGTGGAGGCAAACGACACATGGCTGTTAGAAGACCTACATCAAAAAGATAAATTTTAAAAGATTCATGATCATTATAGTTCTCAAGGGGGATTTTTGGCGTGATGATTGCACGTACTTTGTAGATCAATTCTGCATCTAATAGCCATTGGAGAGCTTCTTCATAATCACGGGCGCGGGCACTTTTCTTTATAGCTGAAAAAATGAATTTTCTATTTTCTTTCCCCAAATGAACTGGAATGGAGTTCCATATTTGTGTGATTTTCATAACGAGGGCGGAGGGTGCATGCTTTACAAAATCATGGACATAGGCTTTTAGAATATCTTCTTGTGTTTCTCTAACAAAATTGAGATCTTCTGTTTCTACATAACGAAAAACGGGTTTAGGCATCCCCCCAATAATAAAGTATAATTTCAACAGTTGGATCAATTGTTCGTGGTGAGGCTCCGCAATTGGATCACAGATTGAAATCTCTTCTAACATAGCTCTCAACATCGGGCGGTCTACAGCATCCAGAAACTCGAAAAAACTAAGCGGATATAGATGGCAAAAGTGAACTTTTCCTACAGGAAATCCGCGAGCCTTTGACAATTTCACCCCTAATAACGATCCCGCAGCTGCCACAAAATACTCTGGCGCATCTTCGCAAAAATATTTCAAACTGGTTAAGGCATTGGGACACTCTTGAATCTCATCAAAAATGATCAGTGTTTCAGTATCCAACTTTGTTTCGAAGTAAATGGTTAGATCTTTTAGGATACGCGCGGGTTTTAGATCACGATCAAAAAATATCTTACATTCTGGCATCTCCTCAAAGTTAATATAACATATATTTTTAAATTCTTGATTTCCAAAAGCTTTTAAGAGATAAGTCTTGCCTACTTGTCGTGCCCCTTGGAGGAGCAGGGGCTGTCGATCGGTGCTAAGCTTCCACTGGAGAAGTTTCTTATAAAGGTCTCGTTTCATCCCCTTATATTATAATTTTTGCGATTTTCTCACAATATTCCCTGTATAAATTGTGAAATTACAACAGCATATTATTTAATCCACTATAGTTCCCGCTTCTTTTATATAAATTCCAATTATTAAAATTAAAATTTAATAATGTCTTAATAGCTAAATGGTATAATTATTTTATATAAAATGAAGGGTGGAAATTATGGCAATAGTAGCAGCGGGATCAACAGAGAAAGCACCTGTAGGGTGGTACGATAAAAACCGCAAAGAGGTGGCTTATTGCGTGATGCTCTCAGGGTTTGCCTTAACAATGATATGTTTGGGAGCATTGGCTGTAGGATCAGCTGTGCCATTTGGTCCTACAATCCCTGATAGCGAATGGGTACATTTGCAGGATCTGCATGATTACATGTTAAGTGGCGTGGCTTCAGGCTATCTAGCAGTATTTGTAGGTCTTGCAGGATTGGGAATTATTGGATTGGGCGCAGGCATGCTTCGTCGGGCCAATGCGGCAGAAAAGAGGGAAGCAAAGAGAGGCCCAGCTGAAAAAGCAGTCACAACTGCACAAGCAGCCGACGAAGCAAATCACAAAAAGCGAAGAAATATTACCCTCATCCTAGGTGTTGCCATTGCTATGATTGGGATAGGGATGATTATCAATTCTAGCATTCTTCTTCATAACTCTGTGCCAAGCGTCCAAGATCTCGTTGAGAGGGCGATACGTGAAAAGTGGGCACACCAAGATTTTTGGCAAGCCGTCAAAACCGAATGGTTACAGCCAGTACAGTGGAGATTACCGCTTCTGGCGACAGTGGGCGTTTTTGCAACCATTGGAGGGGGTGGCCTTATGTTATCGGCCAGTGGCTATAGTCTATGTAGAAAAGCTTTGAAAAAGTTAGAAACTGACCCAGTTGCCGCCTCTGATGTATTAAATTCAGAGAATGGTTAAAACGTTTTTATTGAGGAAAAAGTATGGCAGCATCACCAGCAGCACCAGCATCAATACCAAAGGCGCCTGCAGCGTGGTATGAGATCTCTCCAAAGCGATCGGCTTATTGCGTGATGCTCTTAGGGCTTGTCCTAGCAATGATCTCTTTGGGGGCATTTATTGTAGGAGCGGTTGCTCCAGACCCTATACATGCTTGGTATTGGGACGGGACAGTCATAGATATGGAACGCTCACAGTCTATTCAAGCGGCCATGACAGGTGGTATCTTTTCGAGCATAATGTCGCTACCTGGGCTTCTAGTAGGATTGGTAATTATAGGCGCAGGCGGAGGCATGCTCCGTCGAGCCAACGCACAAGAAAAGAAAGCAAAAAGCGGTCCAGCTGAAGGAGCAGTCACAACTGCACAAGTAGTGGGCGAAGCAAATCACAAAAAGCGCAAAAATATTACCCTCATCCTAGGTGTTGCCATTGCTATGATTGGAGTGGGGATGATTATCAATTCTAGCATTCTTCTTCATAACTCTGTGCCAAGCGTCCAAGATCTCGTTGAGAGGGCGATACGTGAAAAGTGGGCACACCAAGATTTTTGGCAAGCCGTCAAAACCGAATGGTTACAGCCAG
>Ga0207156_10129_pt1 | contig 18533 bp, 10 predicted proteins | sample Alteio_BWMinHeat_24_FD_153514 | JGI IMG/M metagenome (GOLD analysis project Ga0207156, IMG submission 153514) | Enriched cells from forest soil in Barre Woods Harvard Forest LTER site, Petersham, Massachusetts, United States -... | ecosystem: Environmental > Terrestrial > Soil > Temperate forest >...
AACCTCGCGGCGCAACCAACGGAGAAGGGAAGATCCAGCTCGACAAGCTGCCTCTCGGGAGCTACAGCGTCGAAGTGCGAAAGGACGGCTATAAGTCCATGCTGCGGCCCTTCCAGGCCGGGTCCGATTCGCCGACCCTCGTCTTCAAACTCGAACCCAATCTCGAAGACGCGGTGAAGCAGTTCGACGCCCTCGTTGCCTCTGGCAAACTGTCGGGGCCGGCGAGTCCAAACGCATTCGATCTGACCGACGGCTTGACGGCCAAATTCCCCGACCGCCCGGAGGTCGTGCGCATGCGAAGCATCCTTTCCACCAAATTCGTCGAGAGCGCCGCGCCGGTGATCGCCAACACCGTGACCAATTGGCGCGCGGTCGCTCGCGGCGACATGGTCAAAGCTCAAAGCGCGGTTGCCAACGCCATCGCGCTCAAGAAGGACGATAATCGAAGTCAAGCCCAGGCGAGCTACCTCCGCGGCGTGCTGGCGTTGCGGGACTGGCAAACGGGCGGGAATTCGCCCAGGGGCGCCGAAGGAGCGGGCAATAGGCCGCCGGCGTCGGCTCCCGCGGCGGGCGGACTTGGACCCGCGCGCGCGGAATTCGAAAACGCATTGCGCTTCGACGATTCCTTCGCCGCCGCAAGGCTGCAGCTTGGCATTGTCTTTTTCTACTCTGGCGACTTGAGCCCCGCGGAGACGACATTTTCCAAAGTGACGCAGATCGAACCACGCTGGTCGCCCGCCTTCACCTGGCTTGGCATGACCTATTACGCTCAGAGCAGATACAAGGAAGCCATCGATACCTACCGAAAAGCCATCGAGATCGACCCGAGGCGGAGCGCGGCCGTCGCCGGACTGGGGCTGGCCCGAGTCGCCAAAGGTGAGAAGGATGGCCTCAAGGACATCGAGCGGGCGATTCAACTGGACCCATCCAGCGCCTTGCCGCGCCTCGATCGCGGGCTCGCTTTCGCGCAATCCAAGAACAAGAAAGAGAAAGCGCAGGCGGCGGACGAGATCGAGAAGGCCATCCAGATGAACGCGGACAACCTCGAGTTCCAAAACCAGTCCGTCGCCCAGGTTCTAGCTGACCTGCAGAAGCGCAAGAAATAGACGGCAGGCCGGCGAGTTGAGCGCCTCTTTCAATCAATGCTTCGTTAAAACACGCCCGCACCCCAAACGGGTTATAATATCGATTACATTGCGTCTCAGTCATGCCTGGCATTAGACCTGGCAGTGTCTGAGGATCGCAGGCACGTGTTTGGGCGCCTCGGATTGATAAGGTGCGGCGGACCTTGTCTGATTGTGATGAACACCTCGAGAGGTTTCTTGCCCAACGAGATATTAGTCATGGCTTTCGGGCCTTTCGCGGCCGGGGTTCAGGGTTCAGAGTTCAGCCTTCAGGCTGCCGTCTCCGGAATCGAGCGCGGCAAAGGGTTCAGAGTTCGGCCTTCAGGCTGCCGTCTCCGGATTCGAGCGCCGGCAAGCTAAAGCTTGAACTCTGAACCCGGCAACCTGACGCCGCCTTCAGACGGAGAGCGCGACGCTGAAGATGGGAAAGGAATCGCGGCGGACTCGTTCGCAGTACCGCCTTAAGGCGGGTAGTGCAATACGAAAAGACCGAAACGAAATCGCTGACCGAGGTTGAAGCTCATTAGAGCAATGCGAAAGCAGGAAACGAAATTGTCGGCGAGGTTGAAGCTCGTTCAATCCTAAAGGCACTACCCGCCTAAAGGCGGTACTACGAACGGAGGGTGCTACAAACCGAAAGCAGTGCCGCAAACGGGTACGTCAGTTGTTTCGCGGGCGAGGCACCGTATTCTCCTGGATGAGCCAGACTCCGTTGATTTTCCTGAGCCGGTAGTCGACCTGAATCGGACCCAGATTGACGTTGATCTCCGGCGCCAGGCTCCCATCTTCATGGCAGTGAGGTATGTGCCAGCGCTCCATGGTGCCGACCTCGGAGATGTCTCCGGGCGCGAGTATCCGGGCATAGCGGAACTCAAACATCTCCGCCTTCGAGCCAGGACAGAAGTGCAAGCCTCTGGTTATGAGTCCGTCGATGGCCCGCTCGACCACCTTGATTTCCTGACCGCCCTCCTCGGCTGGAACCCAGTACCGAGCCAACTGGCTGCGATCGAATCCCCTGGGGTTGGTGTAAATCGTCAGCGTCTCAAAGAACTGCGACTCCTTGACTACGCGCTTGGCCTCGCCCTCATCAAAGGGAGCCTCTATCTGAACGGGACCGACCTGGACGTGCTTGGCGCGAGCGCTTACGCGCCACCAGGTTACCGCTATGATCGCCGCGGAAAAAACGAAAGCTGCGCTGATTACCGCCGTCGCGACTACAATCCATCGTTTGAAGCTCGCAGCTTGAGCGACAGCCCGAGGCTCTTGGCCCTGGTCCGCGCCCGGTGCTCGGTGGTCGGTGGCCGGCTCTCCAGGCGGCGCATCAACTATCGCGGACATCGCGGAGGAGGCTGAAATAGGCACGGCGTCTGGCTGCGCAGCCCGTTCCTCCGCCGCTCCCGCGCCGTTGCCATTTGAAATAACCTGAACGTCCGCAATAAAGCGATAACCGCGCTTGAGCACCGTCTGGATGTACCGGGGATCCGCAGAGTCGTCTCCAAGCGCCTTCCTGGCCTGATGTATTGCCTGATTCAGGTTTCCCTCTTCAACAATCGTGTCTCCCCAGACCCTTTTCATCAACTCTTCTTTCTCAATCAAGCTGCCGGTGTCCTGGACCAGCCTCAGGAGCACGTCAAATGCCCTTGGCGCAAGCGCAACCGGCTGGTGATCTCGAAGGAGAAGCGATTCCTTTGGATTGAGGCGAAACGGGCCGAATTCATATAACTGTGTGTCTTCTCTACGCATATCGATCCTAATACAGTCTTAAGAAAGAACTAATACCGTTCTAAAGACGGAACATTCGAATCTAAAGTAAGCTCTCGATTGGCGATCCGGGACGCGCCTGTCGAAATGAGATTAGACTCGTCCCGTTGAACGGCCTGAGGTTCTCTTGGCCCCTCAGGCAAAGTGAACACGGCCGGCAGTCATCGCTTATCTCATTGCGGCTCTTTGGTCCCTAATTACATGGACGAAAAATAGGGCCGGAATCGTGCAAACGAACAGCTGTCCACTGGGAGATTGGCAGGTTTTGGAAACACAAGCGCTCCAGTCGCTATCGGCTTTGCATTTGGACAGCGGCCCCGAGTTAGCAGCAGGGTGACTAACATAAATGCAAACTATGCCCAACCGAGAATCCCGAAGGGAACGTCACCCTACCCAAGGCCGCGTACCCGGAAACAGCCCGACGACCAATGTGAATGGGCGAGGCTCCCCATGTTCGTGGATTCAAGCTTTCAACGAGCAACGTGTGTTTTCGGCGCAAAATCAGCCAGAAGGGAGGGCTAACAGCCCCAGTAGTGGGCGAGGCGACATAAAACAGCCATCAGCATTCCGAGCTGCCCAGGTGTGGAAGCGAACAATCTCAAGAGGCACATTCAGCGAAATGCCGGACTCCGCTTTGTTTCCCGTGGTATAGCCTTTAGACCCAACGGATAGACGCATAGCATAGTAATGAACACAAATACGAGCGAGTTGAAGAAATTCTTCTTCTGAATCCGTCATGTATATATGAGAGAGAGTATTTTCGTTTATCCTAGAGACGGCCGCCCATTGTTGGAACGGCTGGCCGTGACCCGAGCGGGGCGGGACTTGGAGTCCAGACTTTAAGGTCTCAGCGAGCGCTGCACCCGACCACTGTGGGTTAGCGCCACTCTCAAGGCCTTCGTCCAGATCATGGGCGAACAAGAATGAAGCAAGGGCGCCTCGAATTCAAAAGCCTAACTTATTGGCTTTCTCGAGACGACCCTTGCCGACGGGTGGGCCCAATATCCACGGGTGACTCGTGCTACGCACTTTGCCAGGAAGCTCAATCCTGGACGTACTGGGTCAATGGCTGCAAAGCGGTGCTCCAAATCAAGCGGAGGAGGTTCACTTATGACTGCCATCATAACCGGCGCGGCACTATTAACGCCAGGAGAACTGGGTACCCTGGGCGGGGCGGTTACGGCTGTGTTTATCTTAACCAACTCCCTTCGCTCGGTCTTTAATTGGAACCCTAAGGTTGTCGGGTTACTTCTTTCGTTCTTAGTCGCATTCTTTGGTGTATGGGTCCTGAACGATCACTCTTTGCCGGCTTGGGTCGTTGCGATTCCAAATGGCGCTTTGATCTATTCGAGCGCTGCGGGAATGGCAAGCATCAGCAACGCAGGTCATTTCCTCTCAAAAGCAGACGAACGCTCTCGGCAAATTAGCGGTTCGGCGGAATCAAATACGCGCAATTTTGCGGAGGAAATCTCTGGGACCAAGACGTTTTGGCGGCCCTGGTTCTAGCAGGGGGTCCTGGCACGCGAGGCACTATTTAGGTGACATCCGACCAACACAACTATAATTGCGGAGCAACGTTCCAACAGGGCTTGAGTAGACCAGAGAGGCGTCCTCTGGCTAGTTCAAGGTCCTCTTTCCACGCCGAGGGACGAATATGATTCCCAGCTTTAAGTTTGGCATCCACAACGTTCCTGAGCCCGTGCAACCACTAATCGCCGCTATCTTCGGTTTGGGGAACAATGTGCAGGAGCTGGTAGCCCTAGCCGACGTGGATGAGTTTGTGGAAGATCCCGAGTATCCAATCGGGAAGGTGCTCGTTGCAAACACAAAACTCCTAGACCGAAGCAAGGGATTGCGCGACAAATTAGACATAGCCCTGCGGTTTGCCACATTCCATTTGATTGTCATTCAAACAGATGACGGTGACATAGCCAAAAGCGTATTTGAAAATCCGAACGTGCATTTAATACGGCACGATCACGACTATTCTTCTCAGCTCATGCACCATCTGTATGGATTGAAGGGAACACTTGAATCTTTTTGGCTTAGAACCACTGTAAGTTATATCATGAACTGCTATGAACAGAGCTACTCGATGGAAGTTGGGCACCCGGAAAAGCTAGAAGACTTTATCCTCGGGGTAGTCGAAGAAGTGCGAGCGGAGTCGCTGCACATCTTCTTCTTACAGATTGCTTCGAACGGATTTATTCCAGAAATAGGGTACGGCAATCCAGCTATCGGCTCAGTACCTCTGGGTCTTGTTAATGATCTCTTTCGCTTCGATGAGACGTGCCTGACCTACATGCCTTCTTCACCGGAGCTCCAGACGCTAAAGCGTAAGCTGTTCCCCAACGGGGAGACCGACCACGTCCTTGTCCTGACCACCTTCAAACTAGACGGCGACCCGGGACTCATCCTCTATTCGTTCGCCCAGCGGTTCGACCCGGGTTTCATGTGGCCGACATGTAGTTTTGCCTCGCGAGAGCTCTTCCACCTCCTTCGGAGCAAGGAAGTCCGCTCGCAATACGAGACCCTGAAAATGTTGACCATGGTGCAGCACCTAGAATCGGGAAAACGCGAGACGCTGTGGGAAACGTTGAGCTACTTGCAGCGGCACTTCTGCGCCGAAGGCGCTTCACTCGTCGAAAAACTCCCCACCGAGGATGGCGAGGGGTACAAATTTGAAAAGACGTATATCCATCGGTCGCAGAAAGGCTACGAGCCATTTGAAGGCGGGAAGGGCCTAGCCGACTACTGTATAAGCAAGAACAAAGCGCTCCTAATAGTTGACTCCCTTCATAATCACACTCCCCCGCACATCAACTGCGTACAGTTTGAACCCCATTTAATCAGTGCGGGTCTTGGAGAGAAAGTGCAAATCGAGTACGTTATCACGCAGAAGACCGTTGAGGCTGAGCTATGCATGATGTACTTTCCTCTTAAGCTCGGCTCCGAGACGGTCGGCGCAGTCAAGATCGGTGATTTTGATAACCCATGGGCGTTTGATCATCACCAACTACGAGCCCTTGGTGTTTTTGCTGAGCCGATTGTATCGTTGCTGCAAAACCTGGGTTCTGTTGTGCAGCTCATATCACAAGTAGAAAAGAAAGATGATCAACGGAAACTCGTCGGGCAAGCGGAAGTGCTTTTCTTTTACCGAGAGATAGCGCTAGGTATCTTCCATCAAGTATCGAATCATCTACACAACATAGGCTCCGGACTCCTGAAAGCTGAAATACTCGCTGACTCGTCACAGGGCAAGGGACCTGAGCTACGTCAATTGGTGGAGAAGAGCAGGCACCTCGCTCGGACCTCTATGGAACTAATACACAAGGCCCAGAAAAGAGGGCGGAACTTAACCCCAATATCACAAGAGTGCCAACTAGTAGAATCCGTAGTAAGACCGGCTATTGACTACGCGAAGAAATTGATTGAAGGAACGAGTATCGTTCTTGAGCACACTCTCACTAATCGAGATTATACAGTCCGTCTTGACCCCGACCTCGCCAAAGAAAGCCTGATCAATCTACTCAACAATTCGATTTGGGCGGTTAAGGAGCACACCAGAACAACGAAGAAGCATATCCTTGTAGTGGTTCGAGAGGTCCCTGAGGAGAAGGCGGTAATGATTAAACTGGAGGATTCGGGTATAGGAATCGAGCCGGACACATTCGCGAACCTATTCACACCTTTCTTTACCACCCGAAGCGATGGGACCGGTCTGGGGCTCTACTTCGCCCGGCGGCTCGTGGAGCACTTTGGAGGTACGGTGAAGGTAACGAGGTCCAGCGTCGGAAAGGGCACAACGGCCGTCGTAACATTTCCGTTGATGGAGGCTTAGAATGAGTGCAGTGAAACAGATGGCAGACACCGAAACCGTTCCGGTTCTTTGGATGGATGATGAGCCAAACGCCATCGTGGATTGGATCGACGTTCTGAACGCCGAGCCCGGACCAATCAGGTTCGACCTGGATGTTGCGACGTCGATCGATAACGCTCGCTTAAAACTGCGCGCTAGGGAATATGGTGCGCTAGTGGTTGACTGTAAGATGAATCCAAATAACGAATCCGCCAATGGCGCGGAGTTTCTCCTTTCGGTCAACGAGGCCAGAAAATCGTTGCCGACTTTTGTATACAGCGCCTGGCTGGATGATCCCTTGTACCAAAGGTTCTTAGGCCGGAGTCTGGCGGTTCTGATAGAACGTAAACAGGTCTTTGACCCACCGCTTTCCGAAAAGGCAATGTTTTCGCAAATCTATGAGATCGCCAGAAAATACCTTGCCGTCAAGCACCTGAGCCCGGAGATCATCCAATTCAAGGAATATGAGAAGAACCCCGCCAAGCATGCTGAGGAAGTGAAGGCCCATTGGATGAAGCACGGCCATTGGATTCAAGCTGAGATGAGGAATAGACACATCGCCTGGTGCGTTGTTTGCGAGGAGCAGATAGTTAGGGGAACAGGAGATCTCTTCCAGTTTCCAAATACCGACGGCCTTGTGGAGATCGGTAAGGCATATAACCGCATACCGTTCGCATATAGCAAAACGCTGCTGCCCGAGAGCGTTGTTCCGATGGGAGAGGGCTGGGCGCGCAATGACTACTATCCGGCAATAAGAGCAAAGGTGAACGGCGTCGAAATCCTGGACGACTTCGACACCGGGGCTCCTCAAACTTACGTCTCCGATGGACTCGTCAAAAGGGGCTGGCTTAGCTTCATGCGGGATTCAGAAGTCGGCTACGTGCTAGGAAGCAGCTTCAATTTCTTTACGACGAAGGTAAAGATTACTCTTTTCGACGCGGACGGAAGTGAACACACCCAGGAGATCCCCGTGGCGGTCGTTGAGGGATGGGATAGCAGCGCGTTCAAACACGTTAATAGTAAGCGGGTCGTATTATTTGGTCGAGATTTGCTGCGCGCATTTGAAGTCGAAGTGACACTCGACTCAAAGAACCGAGTTACGCGAGTTCGCTTCATATGAAAGGCGGTTCCGTGTCGTGCGGCGTGTCCAGGTTGCGGTTGGAGACAGGAACCGACTTCTAGATGATGCAAATCTACGAGCCTTTTTGGCGTGAGCGCCTCCATAACCCCTTTACAATCGCTAGGACCGGCGGCTCGGCCGGTCCGGGCAAAGAAGATATCGTTCCCCGGGGGAACAACTCTCGACGACTCCTGCTGGGTTCACAGAGCGATCGGTAAATTCACCTGGAACTGCCAGAAAACCTCTTAGGTAGGAGGCACGATCGCGTTGAGAGCCAAGATTGGGAGGACAATCTTCGCCAGCGCCACCTTTACGTTGGGCAGGCCGGCGAGTGAGGCCAGCACATGGTTGCCGCCAGCGTAGTCACGCGTTGGAGGCCTCGCGTTTCGCGAGCCGACCGCTACAGCAACACACTAGGGCCACTAGCAATGTTAACAATGTTAACACTCAAATCACCGGCCCATAAGGAGGATCGGAAATGAATGCTGTCACGCTTTCCTTAATGGAGACTAGAGAAATTGGCACCACCTTTACGAAGAGATTTTTCGATTTGCAGAAGTTTGAGAAACAATTTGCGAACCGACACAACGAGAGCCTAACCTCTCTCCAAAAGCTAGTTCAACCCGTTGTGAATCACATCGCTAAGGGAGAGGTCTCGAAATGCGATGCGGCAGCCTTCTCCCTATTCCTTGAAGGAGCGAGCCAAGTCACTCGGCTGGCCACCCAAGCCGACGCATACGGGCGGAACGGTTCCGACAACGTGAGCCAGCCACCCGCGGTCATGGATTGTTGCGTCTGGCTATGCAGCCTGTCAGCCGCTGGTTCTGCCAGTTCGGCGACAAGGCTGCGAATTGCCGGTGCGTGGATTTATGCCAACCTAGTGAAAGATAGCGAGATTGCCATGGAGGTACCACAGTCCTACCTGAATGACCTTGTCGCAGCACTCGCACCCCTAAAGCTAGTTGATGCGGATCTCTCAGTCCAGGCGAGGACCGAGTTCGTGGTGCATGCAAGCAAACGGCTCGCCTCTGGAAAGCTGACATCAGAGGAATCCACGTCTCGGGCGAAGGAGTGGTGCGGCGAGCTAGTCGCTGTGCCGCCCTTCGGGGATGACTTGAAGGAGGCCGCGAAGACCCTCAATGTGCCAATACCTATGGCGGAGAAGAGCTCCGAGGAGCTTTACCGAAAACCGAGAGTCTTCACGCCGAACGTTTTCGCAGCGCTACGCCAAATACCACAGGAGAATCAGCAGATAGAATGGGAAGAGTGTTTGATCCAACTCCTTGGCATCCCGAAAGATGAAGTGCTTGCAAAGGACACGGCTCGGCGTGTGGGCAGCCTTACACCGGAAACCTCGCATATTGAGGCAGCAGACGCAATGGACCTCGCAGCGTGGGACATCTGGCAAGCTTACTGGAGAAACGGAGACGAGCAAGGGCTCAATGCGGCCCGTCAATTCGCAGAGTTTGCCTATGCTGTTCTGAAGACGCAAGGTGTCAGCTCCCGGCAACGCGCCGATCTCTTACACCTAATCCTTAACCTCCAACTTCCTGAACTCCTGCGTCGCGCTGCCCTCGGCCCAATCCGTGAGGAGGCCGGACCCCTTATGCGCGCGGAGGGCTGTATTTGTAACACAAAGGCTATGCTCGCGGGAATGGTCCAAGCAGTCGCTGGCTCCTGCCATGCCGCAGAACGGATAAACGACAGAGACGATCGGGATACCCTGCTTACCTTACACGGTGAGCAGCTTCGGCAGATACACAGGGAATATGAAAGGCTGGCGCGGGACCATACCGGTGAGACTGAGGCCTGGATGTACCTCGCGCCACTCATCGCCGAAATCATAGGAGACGACGACAACCGTCCGAAAATGGATCCAAACCTGGTGCGTCTTGTTAACCGCGGGAATCACAGTGATGTTCTTACATACATTACAAACCAGTTAGAACAATATCGAAGCACCCTTGAGCAGAAACTTACTCGGCATCGGCTGTCGGGTGACCATCTAATGCGGCCTTCCGGCAAGCTAACAACTAATCAGGGAGGTCGGCCGATGCTATTACCTGCCTTCGAGACCGGCTTGCGCTTACTGAAAGCTAGCGAGTTTGCGAGAGCTGCCGCCGAGTTCGAAGAAATCGCGAGTCGGCGGATAGGCGTCAATCAACAGAACATCAGCCGCGACTACCAGGCCTACAGCTTGGCCAGAGAGGACAAGTTTATCCAGGCAAAACCCCTGTTGCGAGGCTTATGCGACAGTAATTACCGGTTCTCCTCCGCATACTGGAACCTAGCTTGTATTGAGACCGAACGGCAGGACCAACTGGCAGCGCTGGTATTGGGGCTGGAGCGCGCGCCACACTTAAATATGCTCGAGGGAGCCGTCTATCTCGGGGTCATCGTGGATCGGCGGACCGATGACCAAGTGTGCCACTGGTTGTCCCTGATGCCATTCATCGAGGCGCTTATGTTGCAGTATCACCACGAGTCGTTGCGCCTAGAGGAAGACGAAAAGGGTCGTCGCAAGAGAGATGACCTCTTGAAGCGGATCTCAAGCTACATTCAATACGGCGACCCAGAAGTCCCTGACCCAACTAATGCCAAGATCCCGCCGGGGGCCATCAGCGATTTAAGGGACAGCCTGAAGCAGCGCGATCACCTTGAAGTAATCGGATTCTGGTTTCAGTGCCACCGCCCGTATCAGACGCACTTCAAAGACAATCGGGCCAAGACGGATTACTACGTGCTACGGACCGACATCTTTAACGACTTGGGTCAGCCAGACGAGGCAGCTGCGACGTTCCAGGAAGAGATGGACTGCCACCTAATCTATCTGTCTTATATTTTGCGAAATGAGGGTCCAAACCGCATATCCGCCAGGCTACTTCACGACATCCGCTCTCGCTTGGAAAGGCAGCTCCGCATTTGCATGGCACCTGATCTGGAACCCGTCGGCCGTAGGCTCTACCGAGGCGTCCAGGAGTGGGAGAACCAATTCGAGCGGAGTGTCGTTCTAATCTCAGATGCGCCACCCCTGCGCAAGATCCATGAATTCTATAGCGGCGGAGTGGAGACATTAGAGCGGGTCCTCATCCGTGTTTCTGGCGAGCTGCGCAAGAGCTTACATGACACGAAGGACTATCCGCGTCAGCGCGCGCCATTGATGGATCTCCTACGCGCTCTTGAGACGGCCTCCAAGCACGCATGTGCAAAAGCATTACGCGACCAGATGGAAACGTGGGATCAATTGCTCCAAACCGCTAGCGCTGAGGGTTGGGCGACTGCTGCGCTTGATGCGCAAGCGGCTTATAATCCTCTGTTAGGATCGTTCGAACAGCACTTGACTCTTGAGCAGCTCGAAATGGCCAACGGCATTTTGCACGCAATCAAACGCGTCAACGGAAGACACACTCCGGGGCCGAAGGTCCTTGTCACTGCGGTGTCAGATGCCGCACCTGAATTTCGCGGAAATGGACAAATCTCCGCCTTCAGCTTGCGGGCGACGACTGAGAAAGGCAGTCACGAAGCACGCCTAATCAATGCAATTGCCCGAATGCAGGATACCGGCCATGCCTTCCGCTTGCGGGACAACCTCGATGTCTTGCCGGTGCTACTGCGACCAGACCAGAGCACATTGCTGAGTTTTGAGGACGATGGCGTCGTTCGCGCAACAGGTGCCTGCGAGCTAGAAGTCGAGCTAACCTATGAACACTTGGGGCAGACCCTCCAGACGCCTGCACTTAAGATTACCGTTGAGACGACCTCTCATCCTAAAGTCACAATTAAGTCCCCTTACGTCTTCGGAAGGGAACTCTACCTAGAAGAGATCGAGGGCCGATTTTTCGGTCGCGAGGAAGAGCAACGAACCATCCTGGAACTTCTGACGGGCACGTCCAATAAGATTGGCTACATTGAGGGCATCAGGAAAACTGGGAAGACCTCGCTCTTCAATAGCGTTCGCTATGAACTCTCCTTGAAGGCCGGAAGCGCGAATGGCGGAGGGCCGAAACTGATACTGGTGCACCTGAACGGGGGGAGCGTCGGTGTCTTCTCCCAGGTCGGTCTGTTACTGCACCACTTCCTTTCGGAGATTTGCCGTGAGCCACAGGTCGCCGCTGCTGGTGTTGTTCTCCCTGAGAAGGATACGTGTCGTGAAAATATGCTAGAGGCATACCGGCAATTTGAGAGCGAACTTCGAGAACGACTGCCAGATCACCGCGTCGTCGCCTTCTGGGACGATTTCCAGACGTTTGTTAACCTAGCTGAGGAACTCGCCCTGCAGAACCAGAGCTTCCTTGTCTCTGCCCGAGCCTTTCTAAACGTCATCCGGGATGAGCGGCGAGCGAATTCTCACCTTGTCTGGCTGCTTTCTGGCTTCCGCTCTTGGTTGCGCTTCATCACGCAAGTTCCCAATGTCAACCTCTGGGCCGAGCTAGAGCCTATTCCAATTGACTTCCTGGGCATCGAGGCTGTCCGCGACATCCTTGTCATGCCGCTCCAGGGTACGCCAATGGTAGTGACTCCGGAGGCAGTCGCCCGAGTGTATGAATACACCCAAGGCCATCCTGACACTGTTCAGCGCCTGGCCGCCTCAATGCTGGCGCGGGCACAGCGAGAGAACCGTTGCACTATGACCCCGGCCGATGCCGACGCCGGAGCACAAGAGATTAGCGAAACGCAGGGCGTTTTTGCAGACACTTGGTGTCCGCTTGGCGAGTTGTCTAGCGCACAGCGCATGCTGATTAGCAGCTTCATCAATGTCGTGAAACAACCGGGCGGGTACATTGAGCCACACCGGCTCATCGGCACCGGCGCGTATACAGACAGAGTGAAGAAGGAGGTCGATGATCTCGTGGCGCGCAAGATGCTTACCCGGCAGAATAACGGGACAACAGTCAAGATGAAGGCGCCGGTGCTCGAAATGTGGATCCGGAATCACTGGAAGGATGAGGAGCCGCCGCTGACCGCCGCAGTCTTTATCGACTTGGCCAACTTGACTGAGGGCACCGGCAGCGACACACTCGAATTGCCCGGCCTGTCTTTTGGCGATGTCCTGCCAGGAACGTTCAAGCTCAAGACGGTACTAGATGCCATTGATAGTTATGCAGCGGACTTGGTTCCTACGCCAGTGACGGAGAAATGGGCTGTCAACTACCCGCCTGGCTCGCGAGCCGTACCTATCCTGAACCTGAACAGTTACCAAGTCATAAATATGGACAAGGGGCTATACGAGAAGGGACGCCGCGAGCGAGGAAGCGATGACGTGACCCTAATCTCTAAGATCGCCGAGATCACATCCGACCGCCCCGCCATCACGCACGTAGTCTTGGTGACGGGCGATAAGGACCTCAAAATAGTTGGCGTGGAGCTGCAATTAAATCGGGGCAAATCCGTCCACATCCTGACTCGCCAGCGGAGTACCGCTGGTGATTTGATTCGCCTCGCGAGTCTGTACCCGCAAAAGTGTAAGCTGGTTTATATAGAGGACTTGCTGACGAGGCATCACGCCCAGCTTACATAATCGGACGCTATACTTTACCACGCACCGATTCATTTGCCCCGTTGAAGACACAACACTACTAACGGCCGACCTCGGGGAGTCTAAACGCTCTCGTCAAATGCGCGCTAGGGAGGGCGACGCTTAGGGGTTGACGCTTGACCAAGAACCGCGTTTGAATTACATTGAGCTTGGTTGGGATTAGTTGTTCGTCTTACTTATGGCTGGGGGCTCCAGGGTTAGGCAGCATGTCCAAACGTATACCGATCAAGTAAAGCGAGACAATAGCGGGTTCGGACCGAGGTACAGGCTTGCGTCCCCGGCCCCAAGCAATTTCGCCCCTTGCGAATAGAAGTACGGATGCCGCACGACGACCTTGTTCACGCTCGGGACTACCGTAGCATAGGCGGAGATCAGATCGGGGACGAGCCTCATCCGGAGGCCGGATTGGGGGATAGGTGCAGAAATCTTTCTCGCTGGCAGTTAAAAATGTAGCAGCTTATGGCGACACTGATGTCTTTCCGTTTCCCATCGAGAATGCGATGTTCCAGGATAACACCGCTGAGATTGTCGAACTACTTCTTAAGATCGAAAGAGCAAGTGATTTTGAGACAAATCTCGAACGCTATCCGCTGACGAGCGTGACCCACTTGGCCGCCGCGGGATACTCTGGCTTTAGAGCTGTTACTCAGATAGACCCCCTGTGGAACGCATACCTTCTAGGCGCGGTGGTCGCGCTCGGCGTTCAAATTGAGGCCGCGAGGATTGCCGGTAACGAGAACTCCGTATTTGCTTACAGGTTCATGCCGGACCACAGTACTTCATCCCTGTTTGACCGCAATAGCGGTTGGCGGCAGTTTCAGTTGGAGTCAGTTAAGCGGGCACAGAGTGCCTCCTTCGTGGTCTCATGCGACATTTCGGACTTCTACTCTCGGATATATCACCATCGAATTGAAAACGCTCTGAAGAGGGCAACGAGTGATCATCATCTGGTTCCGCGAATAATGAAGGTCCTTATGGGGCTCTCCAAAGGAACGTCGTACGGCTTGCCGATCGGCGGGCCAGCGGCCAGGCTATTGAGTGAACTCTTATTGAACAGCGTAGACCATCTCCTTCGCATGCAGGGGATAAGATTCACGCGTTTCGTCGACGACTATTATCTGTTCGCTGACACCAAGCAGAATGCCTATCGGTACCTACTCTTTTTAAGCGAGAAGCTCCACCAAAATGAGGGGTTGTCTCTCCAGAGGGCGAAGTCAAGGATCATGACGACGCAGGAGTTCTTAGCCACGTCAGACTTCACTGAACAGGAGGGGCCTTCAACAGAAAGCGAACGCGCCAATAAGAAGCTCCGCTCCATCTCCTTGTACTTCGACCCCTATTCGCAAACAGCCGGGGAAGACTACGAGAGATTAAGGCAGTCTCTTCTAGAATTTGACATAGCCGGAATGCTACAAGAGGAACTGAGGAAATCCAGGATCCACCAGCCGACCGCGAGGAAGCTGATGGCTGCGATTCCTCATCTTGACGTTCTGGTTAAGCGCGCGGCAGTGGAAACAATGCTCGAAAATCTAGAGCTGTTGGCACCGGTATTCCCGAGCGTCATGATGGTACTTAAAGACCTTGTCCGGGGGGATGATCAGGCGGTCCAGACACAGATTTTTCCGCGCATGCGGGCGCTCTTTTTCGATGGGCCTCCGCTTATCAGCCTACCCGGAAACGTTGCTTTCTATTTGCGAGTCCTTGCGTATGATCGATCACCTGAGGCCGATCAGATTCTGACATCAGTCTTCGAGAAAACAGAGAGTCCTTCATCTCGTCGTGACATCATCAATATTATGACGCTCCGCGCAAACACACACTGGCTTTCAGATCGAATCAAGGTCTATGAGACATCAACTCTCTGGGAAAGACGGGCCCACTTGGTTGCGTCCTTCGTGCTCGGCGACGAAGGCTCTCATTGGCGGAAAAGGATAAAGGCTGGCCTGAGTGAATATGACCAGATCCTGCTCGGTTGGGCCGGCGCGAGAAAGCAGGCAGGAAGGACCGGATTGCCATTGTGATATCTGAGCGAAGGTTTGCCTCTGCACATACGGCCTTTTGGAATACGTATACTCCCCTGTGCGGTCGCTATGTGCGCCAGTTGAATTCCCTCTGTGTGCGGTTCGCGCCGGCAGTCCCAGCAGGTAGCGACACTGCTCGCCGTGCTCTCATCGCGGAGGTGGCCTTTGAATACTTTTGCATTCAGGTCAGCAAGGGACAGGTAGATCAATCGGAGCCGTTGGCGTCCGACTTAGAGTTGGATATGATGCTCGCGCAAGCCAACATGGAAAGCCGAGTGGAAGCCTCTGGGTACGCCTTGGAGATGTCGCCTGAGGAACGGAAAGAGTCTTTCGAGATGGCTAGGAACCTAGGCGGCTACTTTGCCACGGAAGAGTCTTCTACCCTGATCCTAAAGCCAAAATTCAGGGGCTGTGGGATACTTCATCAGTGCGAGGGCGACGTAGCCATTGGCGACGCCCTCATCGAGGTAAAGGCGATCAGTCGCGGGTTGGGGGTTGCGGAGGTGCGCCAGGTATTGACGTACCTCGCGCTTCAATATTCTTCAGGCGTCCCGGCTTACAGCCGCATTTCATTCGTCAATCCAAGGAAAGGGGTTTATAGTGAGTGCGAGACATCTGAACTAGCAACGCAGATTTCAGGATTAAGCTTGTATGAATTACTTAACGAGATCGTTGGATACCTAAGTGAGTGGTTCCCGACGTCAGGAAACCGTCAGTGAGAACGAGTTGAGCCGCTGTAAACTAGGGAGCTATCGGCTAAAGGGGGTATTAGTGGGTTGCCGAGTTGCTGGCACCCCGAAAAATCTTTCGATAACGAGCACCTGAACTAGCCGACCTTATGCGCGGGCGGGTTGATGTCCAAGAACGCGAAGATCGAGACAGACGAACAGACCTAGCTATTTTTAGGCTTTTTCGCCCCGATCCTTCGCCTCTGCAATGTCCGCCGGCGTAATTCGCAGCGCCCAGAGGCCGTCTCCCTTATCTATCCATTCTCCGATGTCCATGCTGGCGCCGCTCGGCGCGTTCACGTCTGCGAGTGACTTTTGTTCGGGGCTGGGCGGGCCGTCGAACAAGATCTCGATGTATTTCACCTAGGGTGTTTCCTTTCGCGGCGATCTAGTTTTGGCTTTGGCATTAGTCGTTTGGCATGACCTTGACCTCGTGTTGTGGCTTACGGACTCACTCAAGGCCTCAACAAACGCTTACCCATTCAAGCTGGTCCTCTTCCTGAGTAGCAATCCAATCGCCCCCAACATTGTGATCCAAGCTTCCGGGCAATAGGGCTTCGTTGTGGTCTTATTCTTTGACCTTCCATTGCGTGAGAATATCACAGCAGCACGGAATTAGGCCACCAACGCGTAGGTGCCCCACTACCACTAGCGTGCCCCGCCTACAAAACCTCCTAAGCGTGCTGTTGCAAAGCAATGAGCCCGGAACAAACAGCGTGGCAAGCTTAGAACTCTCCAAACCGCTGAAAAGGGGCTGGGGGTGCAGGATGCGCCTCTATCGGGGTCGCATTGAACAAGCGATATGCTATTTACATCGAACGCGAAGGTTTACCGTAGCCGAGCCTGGAGAAATGCTGCCTAATCATGACTCCACGGTCCATTACCACAAAGACGCCGCTCAGCCGTGCGCTCTATTTGGTACAGATCTCCAGGAGGGCGCGGAATTCGCGGATAGGAAAGCCGACTCCCGCGCCGCCCTCCTCACCTATTTAATTAGAATCAGCTCGTCACGCCTAACGCGTACAGGCTGCGAATCGCACCCAGGCAAGAATGCACCCTTAGCCCATCTGATATGAGATCCCAAGAGGATTCGGATGATCTCAAAACTCAGATGTGACCGGGAACGAGACCCGGCGGCGTACTCTTCGGATCTGGCGCAGTTCCGGACCTTTGCCGGGGAAGAGATCAAGCTTGCCTCGCTTGCCGGAACCACCATCGAGCGGTTTGCCGCGCACCTCCGCAAGGGCGAGTATGCGCCCGCCTCGATCCGCCGGAAGATGGTCGTGCTCCGCGTGTTTTGCTCATATTGGGTGCGGCGGGGGATCCTGGCGGAATCGCCCTTCTGGCGGGTCAGCTTGAGCTATGGCCGCATTGTGCAGCTTCCCCGGACCCTGACCGAGGCGGAGATGCGGGCTTTGCTGGCTCAGGCGCAGAAGGCGCATGCCTCGCTTGAAGGCGACCCAAGCAGGGCGGCCGGGACGCCGGAGGGTAAGGAGAGCAAAGGGGCTCCGCGGGAGTATCTGGCCATACGGAACCTGGCGCTGGTGGATTTGCTGTTTGCTACCGGGATGCGCGTAGGAGAGGCGGCGGCGCTCGCCCTGCAAGATTTTCAGGTGGATGAAGCCATCTATAAGGTCCACGGCAAAGGCGGACGCGACCGGCTGGCCTTCGTCGTAGACGACGAGTCTCTGCGCATTCAGCGGGCCTACGTCGCCGCCCGCAAGCAGCTTGCAACCGAGAGCTCGTCATTATTCCTGAACGTATTCTGCAAGCGGCTTTCGACACAGGGGATCGCCAACGTGATCGCGCGGTTGCGGGAGGCGGCGGGGATCGAGCGGCACGTGACTCCCCATATGCTGAGGCACACGGTGGCGACGCTGCTGCTGCGCAATGGAGCCGACATTCGCATCGTGCAAGAGTTCCTGGGCCATACGTCGATCGCGACGACGCAGAGGTATACGCATATCACGAAGGAGCACCTGGTGGGAGTGCTGCGCAAGGCGCACCCGTCGTTAATGCTGCGCGGGCATTCCCCACGCACGGAACCGTCGTAACGCGGCTCCGCTCACGGGGAGTTGAACGCTCCTCGTCACTTTTCACTTGTCACTTCTGCTATGGGAGTTGAACGCGTGTCTTCTTACTCGGCACGGACTCATCCGCACTCGTCACTCGTCACTCTTCACTTGTCACTGGTCACTTCTGCTAAGGAGAGTTGAGCGCTCTTTCACGCTCGTCACGGACTCTTCCCCGCTCGTGACTCTTCACTTGTGACTCGTCGCTTCTTCTACGAGAGAGTTGGACACACGCCTTCTTACCCGTCACTGGCTCTTCGCCACTCGTCACTTGTCACTTGTCACTTGTCACTTCTTCTACGAGGAGCTGCA
>Ga0207156_10130_pt1 | contig 18506 bp, 22 predicted proteins | sample Alteio_BWMinHeat_24_FD_153514 | JGI IMG/M metagenome (GOLD analysis project Ga0207156, IMG submission 153514) | Enriched cells from forest soil in Barre Woods Harvard Forest LTER site, Petersham, Massachusetts, United States -... | ecosystem: Environmental > Terrestrial > Soil > Temperate forest >...
GCAATCCTGGATTTGATCATGAGTGTCTCTATATTGACCCATTACTTTCTCTAGGTATGCATAAAATTTAGGTAAAAAGGTGCGCGTGTCAATACAACCGCCTGGTCTCCATAAAGCGACGGTGTCATTTTTCCAAATGAGCTCCTTATTAGCGTCTACATCAGAATGCTCATGACAAAAATCAGCCAGATAGGGATCGATAACCATGACTTCTTCGGGAGATAAAATGGCGCAATTTTTATATCCTAATTTTCCATAATCAGCTTGCATATTGAGCGCACGTATCATTGCATGGAAGTGCATAACGAAGGAATTGTTTTGGCTTGGCAAGCTAGATGCAAAGAAAGCAACATTTCTATTGGAGTAGCTGGTACGAAATCATTTTATGGCGATAAACATCCAAATAAAGATGAGGAATTTGCGAAAAACAGAAATCTTGTACAATTAAACATGATTAATCATGTTTTGCCTGAGTTTATGTCATTAGCTTGTGGATATCAGACACACGGTAAAAAAATCAGTGCTGAAGAATTATCATCTTTAGAAGAAAAAGGGTTTGCTCGTCGCTGGGTGGGAAGAAGAGCTGTTGCTTACGATGGTTTCCCAACTATTGGTTCTCTCTATTGTAATAACCGCAAAGTAAGTAATGCACGTTGTACAACGCATCTAGGATCTGGTGGAGTTGCATTCGGTCCAGGGGCTGTATTTATCAGTCGTAGTTCGGAGCAAGGTTCAAACGATGCATTTGTCCAAAAGATTTTAATGTATGCGGATTCAAGTGATAATGAACTCGCGAAGAGTATTAGTGGCCCATATCCTAAAATGCGTAGCTTTCATCGAGTTAACCCGATACCCCACCGCAATGACTGCATCTAAGTTGTAAACTTCCACCTCCCGTTCAATCTTGCGCGCTCCTTCCATTTGAACTGTTTCCATTTTGGAAATAGTTGCCGCCTCACTTAACTCTCCGCAAGTATAGATATTTTTCAAATGTTTGGAAATCGCAGGTATATTCACCGCAAACAATTCAGCCATAGTTCGTTGAGTCAGCCAAAAATTATCTTCGGCGAAAAACACATCAGCAGTGACCTTTCCGTCAGATGCTGTATAAAGGATGACTTTGCTTTGTGTATCCGGTAACGAAATTTGAGTTTTCATGTCTTTTTCGGGATGGTTTTTCAAGAAATTTTACCATACCGTGCAAGACTACGCAAGAACACAGCGACTAGCTACTCTAGAGAGTTCTGAACCAAGCAAAAAATACTAACTTTTAAACAGGCAGCTCGGCTTTAATCCCATCTCTTCAGGGCTTAAGTCAAGCGAGCTATCTGATAACTTGCTAAAGGTAACTTTTCGACTCTCTCCGGAGCGGAGAATCTCCCTCCTCTCAGGAGGGAGTTCTTCAAAAGCAATAGACTTTAAGAATCGTTCAGGAGAATGGAGGTGGAGAGACGCATTTAGAACGTGCGACACGAGGTCGCTGGAGGGAATTGTCTCTATCATGAGACCACTCCTACTGCGGAGTGAATCTAGGGCCCTGAATAAAGCAGCGGGCCCGACAATTCTGGGATTTGGGCGTTTTTAATGATTATTATGGCCTTACCCAGCTACTTTCTGAGCTATGAACAAATCCATCAGTCCTGGTTTTGGAATTATGGCATGATGATTGTATGTATCGTGATTGGCATCCAATGTAATAGACGACTTCCTAAATTATTAGGTAAATAGAATTTGGCAAGTGGGCTCATTAGGCAATGGTTAGGATTTCGTGGCCGTTTTCAGTGATGAGGATGGTATGTTCCCATTGCGCTGTGGGTTTGCCGTCTTTCGTGCGCACTGTCCAGCCATCATGAGAATCTACAACGCCTTCGCGGACTCCTGCATTGATCATTGGTTCGATGGTGAAGATCATACCTGGAGCAAACGGGATGCGTAGATTGTTGTAATGATGAGGAATTTCAGGTGGTTCATGAAAAGCGACGCCGACGCCGTGTCCTACGAACTGATTGACGACAGAGCATCCGTGTGCTCGGGCGTAATCTTCGATGGCCTTTCCAATATGATACACTTCATTGCCTGGCTTACAGACTTGGATTGCCAGATTTAAACATTGCAAAGAGACATTTACGACACGCTGTTTTTCTTCTGATATTTTGCCAATGGTCACCATTCGACTGCAGTCGCCAAAAAAACCATCTACAATTGATGAGACGTCGATATTGACAATATCTCCTTCTTGCAGAGGTCGTTTGTCGGGAATACCATGACAAATCACCTCATTGAGAGATGTGCAAATCGTTTTTGGATAAGGGGGAGAACCGTAGCCGAGGGGAGCAGGGGTTGCGCCAGCCTCTTTATGCAGCTGTCGAGATAGCTCATCAAGTTCAAGAGTCTTCACGCCTGCAATCGCTGCTTTACAGAGCTTATCTAAAATAGTTGCAGTCACTTGGCAAGCAGTTCGAATTTTTTGGATTTGTTCGGGCGCCTTAAGAATGATCCCGTAATGGATCAGATATTCCTTAGTTAAAGAGGGGCCAGGGGGGAGCGCAGGGTAATGGCATTTCTTCCATTTTTGTCCGCTTCCACACCAACAAGGATCATTTCGACTCATCATAGAAATAGTTTACTCAGTAAAAGACTTCGTGTAAATAAAGGCCGTGCGCTGGAGCTGTTACTCCTGCTTTTTTCCGATCTTTCGATTGAAGAATTTCCGGGATACAACCAGGAGGTAATTTTCCGCATCCAATATAGACCAAAGTACCGACGATGTTGCGGACCATTTTGTAAAGAAAACGATTTCCTTTAACCACAAAATGGCCATCAAAAATAATGGACTCTACTGTGCAAATGGGATTTTTTTCCTCAATATTTGAAAATGCTGTAAAATCGTGCGTGCCGATGAGATCAAGAGTCGCTATCTTCATTTTAACGAGGTCAATCGGGTAGTAAAAATGCCAGCTATAAAGGCGTCTTATCGGATCTTGAACAGGGCCTATGTCTAGATTGTAGTGATATTCTTTACATTTTGCATCTAAGGTAGGATGAAATTCTTCTAGAACCATCTCTAAAACTCGAATGTCGCTTGGCAGAAGAGCATTAAGGGCTCTTTGTAAACGATGGGGCTGGACCTGATTTTTAAGTGCAAACTGAACGACTTGGGCTTTGGCATGGACGCCTCGGTCTGTTCTACTAGCAGCTTCAGGCATCGTAGATTCACCTGTCACCAATGCAATTGCCTTTTCTAATTCTCCTTGGATAGCAGGACCGTTCTTCGTTTTTTGCCATCCAAAATAGCGGGTGCCGTCATAGGTCAAAATAGCTTTAAACATAAATAAAATGAGTTCATCGATTTTTCCATATATTTTGGAAGATTTAGATTTAAATTTGAAGAGTAATGTGAGGTCTAACGAGGACCTAAGCATTCTCTTGCCATGCAGCTGCTGAGCCCGCTCATAAACATTTGTACGGCAATGAGGATTAAGATCAGACCCATGAGTCTTTCGATGGCCAAGATTCCTCTCCAACCTAAGATTTCTTTTAGGAACGAGGAGGATAAGAGGATGATGAGGGTTGCAACCCAAGCGATAAGGATCGCTCCCATCATGGTCCAGCTATCATTTTGTTTTGAGTAAATCATGACGGCAGCCAAGACGGCAGGACCTGCAACAAGAGGAACAGCTAAAGGAACAATGAGAGGTTCTTCATCGTGAGGAAGATTTTCATTAGAGTCATGAGGAGATGGGAAGATCATTTTTATGCAGAGGAGGAATAGAATGATTCCGCCGGCAATTTGAATTGTATCATTTTGTACATGAAGAAATTGCATCAACCCATCACCGAGAAAGTTAAATAAAATGATGATGACCAAAGCAATGATCAGTTCTCGGATAATAATGAATCTTTGCCTGTTGGGATTGAGTTTTTTTAAGAAACTAATATAGAGGGGGATATTTCCAATCGAGTCCATTAAAAGAAAAAGAGAGAAGGCAATTGAGAGCATTGTCATATATAACCGCATCGTAGCTTAAACGATTTCAATTTGTCACACTAAAAATAGAACTATTCTTTTCGGGTTCTGGTTTCGATTTTGCGCCACAGATGATTCATAAACCGCTTTTGTTCCCCATTCAGGTGATGAAGTGCAAGAATACAATCACTATTTTTATAAAACGCTGCTTTGGTCCAATTGGCAGAGCCAGTAACGAGAGTTTGTTCATCTATGTAAATGAATTTGTGGTGAAGAAGTTGAGGACCCTGACTTAAACGAATGGGAACTTTTGCTTTTTTAAGTTCTTGAATTGCCTTGCTACTTGCTCCCACACCTGATTGCATGTCGATGACGATCCGGACGTCGACTCCACGTCTATGAGCCTCGATGACTTCTTCAACAAGACCTGGGTGTGTGAAGGTAAAAAGTGCGATCCGAATAGAATGTTTGGCGTGACGCACCTTTTTGCGCAGTTCCGAAAGAGCGTGACCACGAGGATCGGGGAGTAGCCAAAGCTCCACTTCTTGTCCACCTACTATTGTCCGAAAATAACCAGGGGAATAAGGCTCATGGTCTTCTAAAAATTTGGCGATCGGCTGACTCATGAAGCCAACGACCAGATTGTCGTGCATGGAAAGCGAGGCAGAGGTCATGTTTGCAGAACCAATAAACACCATCTCTTTGTCCAAGATCATGATTTTTTGGTGCATGAGCCCTACGTTTTTGATCGGGTGGATTTCTCCTCCTTGTAGAAGTTTAAAAATTTTAGGAGATCCTTCTCGATCGTAGTAGATTCTGGTGGGGATATTTTCACTAATTTTTTTAGATAAAGCGCTTAAAATGGCTTTATCGCTAAGACCAAACATCACGAGATGAATTGAAGAATTTGCGTTTTCAATCGCACCTAAAAGTGTAGAGCGAAGGTCTTGTTGACATTGATTTGAATAAAGACGAACCGGGCTGTTTTGCTTGGGCAGGTGGGGAGAAAGAGATTCCCAAACAAACCAAGCGCAAAATAGGGCAACGGCCAATAAAATCCAGGGAAACCGATTTTTTGGCGGCTTTATGATTGGAGGAATAGAAAGAGGGAGCTTTTTTTTAAACATAAGGAGTCTAAGGGACCCCTTATATCCTTAGAGGCAATTGCCTCTTTAAACTGTTTTTCCGGCTTTGCGCATTTGTCTTACAGCCGCTGCAATTCCATTTTTATCGATTGTACGAATGGCTGCAACTGAGAGGCGTAAAGTAACAAATCGTTTTTCTTCAGGGATCCAAAGGCGTTTTGACTTTAGATTGGGCAAAAATCTGCGGTTTGTACAACCGGTGATTTTAAGACCAATCCCTTTTTTCTTCTTTGCAATACCGCGCAATGAATAGCTACGGCCGAATTTAGGTTTTTTTCCAGTAAGAGCACAGATTCTAGACATAGTAGTTCCCAAAAAATTTAAGGGCCCATCATAACAATTGAGGTATTTTCCATCAATTAAAGTTTATTTTTGAGGCGTTGGCGCGAGGGTAGGCGTGGGTACAGGTTTAGGTATGGGAGCAATGGTTTGCGCTTTGCGAGCGCGTACCTTTGAGCCGGTAAGAGAATTGGTCAAGTCGAAAGGGTAGGAAGGGTCTTGGGTTGGTGTCACCTTAATCTCAACGGGAGTAATCCATCCTTGGGTGATCGGGGTGTCGGCTGGATTGATTTCCCAAAGAGAGTTGTCCGTTAAACGAATGTAGTGTCCATTTCTGAGGTTTTCGTCTAGAGAAGGAGCTGTTTTATTGTTATATCTTGGAGTTTCTACGACCTCTTTTTTCGTGTAGTGGTTGTCGATCCAGGTCTGAAGAGCCGTTTTTTCTTTAGAGGAGAGTTTAGCCATTCCTGTTTGTTTCATTTCTTGAGAAGTCATGCTTGAATCAAAAGCTGCGGCTAAGATTGTAGCAATCAAAATAGGGAACATAGAACTCTCCAGGGTTGGTCAATTAAACGGATTATAGAAAACATTAAGGTTCTGGGCAAGCCCGTTGCAGGGCTTGACGCAACTTTTGCAATGCCTGTGGCTTATGATTTTTTGCATGAACGATCTTTTCGGATGCCGAGAGATATTGCCAGGCTTTATTAAAATTGTGTCTTTGAAAATGAATGGCTGAAAGGTAGTAATTCACTGTAGGGTCTTGGGGGTTCATTTGGATGTATTTTTCAAGGATGGGAAGGGCTTCTTTTTCTCTTCCCAGTTGTAGCCAAGTTGTTGCAAGATGAAATACACCCTGTCTAAAATGAGGGAATTGCTCGACTACTTTTTCTAATTTTTTTTGTTTTTCAAAAATGGATTTTCTACTCTCATCAACCTCTGAATAAATCGCTTGGATCGCTTCTTTTTCAGCAAGGCCTGCTAAGTAATCGTCCACTACGCTATCTGAAGAAATGGCATGATCAGGAATCACTCCCTTCACTTTTTGGAGCAAAGCTCTTCCTTCTTTTTCTCTGTCCACAAAGAGATAGTTGATCCCCAAAAATAGATTGAGTAAATAGTCATCTCCCATGAAAGGTTTTGCTTTTTCATATAAAGTCACTGCGGTTTTTGCATCGTTTTTATGCCAGCTCACAGCTGCTTGGTTCATAAAGGCGAGCCCAATCACTTGAGATAGGTCTCTTTTTTGCAGGCTTTTTGTCTCAATGCCGAGAAACATTTCACAAGGAATGTCGATCCCTCTTGCCGTCGTCTCGATGTTGATGATCTCTCCACTCGGACTGACATGACGCACATATATGTGGCCAGGCGGTGTAATCGCTTCTAAAGTAAGCTCAAGTCTTTGTGCAAGGCATAGATAAAGGATTGAAACACCTAAGCAAACCCCGCGTCTACTATCAAGAACAGAAGGAAGAAAAGTGTAGATATCGATCTCTTTGGCATGAAGTGAATGAGGGGGGAACCGGAAGCGCATTTCCGAAAAGATGTAATCATTTATGGCCCTAATTTTTTCCTGCTGTGTAGCATTTGGAGGAAGCTTTGCTAGAATCTGTAGAGCCATAAGATCTATATTGGCTTCGTAGCTTCGCACCTTTTGTCTGGCCTCAGGGCTGTCCCCCATTTCGGCTAATAAAAGGCCTCTTGCTAGATCGATTTCTTCAGAAGACAATTGATAAAGGATCTCTTGATCCCAAATGCCAAAACCCTTCAATTGTCGATTGGGTAAATGGCGTGAAAGTCTTTCGATGACAAGTAACTGCTCTTCATTTAAGATTGGCGCACTATCATGATTTGTTCTGTTAACGAATTGGATGAGTGGCTCAGGGTCTATAGTGGGAAGAACCAATTCAGGATCCCAGTCAGTGCGCCCTCCACTTAAAAGTGCCCAAGCTGTTTTGAGAGCTTGTTTCCCTTCTGCAGATTTAGGGTAAAGCTCATAAAAAGCAAAATGCTGAGGCACTGAAGTTGGGTCCAGTGTCGAATAAAGAGAGGAGAGAGAAGCTGCTAGGATCCAAAAGTACAAAAGGACTCCTTTTTTTCAGAGCATAGGGTAAAATGTTTTTTTTATGAACCATTACAATAAAAACCTTTCAGAAAAAGCCCTCTTGGGATAGAATTCTGATGCATTCTCATTTTTTCAAGGCGATTAATTATGATTTCTTCTTCCGATTCTCCAGGTATCGATTCTCAAACTCCCCAGACAGAGGCCAGAATAGAGCCCAGGGAGGAGAGCCCTCTTTTTAAAGAATTTTCAGAAAAACTAGCCTCTTTCCCTACTCCGGAGGAGAAAATTGCACATGGTTTACAGTTCATGCGCAGCTCGATTTCCCAAGAGGGAAGTCCCCGATTCCGCGAGTTTTGGGAAGCGCGCCGCCTAGTTCTTCCTTTTTTCAAGGAAAACCTTGGCTCCGCAATTCGCTCTAAATTATGGAGTGAATATGTCGAGCTGACAGTGGAAGCGCGTAGACTCAAAGAAATTTTGGAAGAGCAGAGTGCCTTTGCAATGGAACAGATTGATCTCGCGATCAAAGCTCTTGAAAATGATGTCACCAATTTCGCAGCTCTTTTAGCGTCAACGGGGGAAATGTCTTTCCCAGACGCCTCTCAGACGATTACTCAGAAAGCGAACGTATACATTTTGATCCAACGAGAGCTTAATTTGCTAAATACATTGGCTAGTCGTCTGAATTCAATGCGCAAAGAGATCATCAAGACTGATATGCGGATCCGCTTTAAGACAAAATTCTTTAAACGTCTTTCTGACTTGGGTGACCATATTTTCCCTAAGCGCAAAGAACTCATTGAAGCTGTAAGCTCAGAATTTGAAAAAGATGTCGATCAATTTATTTCTAATCATTTTAAAGGTGATCAGATTGTCGGAGCTCCCTATTATGCTCTTCGCGAAGAGATTAAAGGGCTGCAAAGCATGGCTAAGCTATTTACTTTAAATAGCGGAGTCTTTACTCGAACGCGTCTCAAACTCAGCGAATGTTGGGATAAAGTAAAAGTTTTAGAGAAAGAACACAAAAAAGAAGTTTTGGAAAAGAAACAAGCTTCTTCTGAACAAAGACAAGGCGTCCAAACCAAAATCGATGAGCTTAAAGAAAAGTCTGCCACAATGACTCTTCGTGATCTCAATGTTGAGATTGATGTGATTTCTGATGAGATGCGTAATGTATCTCTGCATCGTGACGATGTCCGTTTCTTGCGTGAAGAGCTTTTCAAACTGCGTGCGCCTCATTTAGCAGAGCAAGAGCAGAAAGCAAAAGAATTGGAGCTTGCTGAAAAAGAAAAGATCCGTCTGAAGCGAGAAATGATCGCTCAAGTAAAAGAGACAATCTCTCACCTTTCAAAACAAGGTGAAAAGATGGAACTCGAAGCGTTAGTTGCAGCTTTTGAAGAAGTTGAAGCCCAGCTTGCTGGACTTGAAATTTCTAAGATGGAAAAGCAGCAAATGGAGCGAACACTCCGGCCTCTTAAAGATCTGATTGCTGATAAAAAAGAGCATTCGCTCCTCAATCTCAGTGAAGATGATAAGAAAACTCTTGAAAACTTACGCGTTGTTTTACAACAGAAAAAACAGCGTCGTCAAGAAATCAAAGATCAACTCGAAAGCTACAGAAAATCTCTCGGCGGCTCGAATCTTGACTTCGAAAAAGCGATGCAAATACGCGAACTCGTAGAGCAAGAAAAAGAGCGTCTTGATAAAGCAAACGCTAGCATCGAAGAGATCGAACAGAAAATTGCTGAGCTCTAAGAAAGATTGCACTGAGTAGCTTCGCTGCTCAGTGTGACTAAAAGTTCTAAATAAAGAAAAAAATAACAGCGAATAAAGTGAGCGGATCATGTCTATCCTGTTAAATTACCCCTCAGTTGCTATTTTCTAGCCAAAGCCCATCGATTATCAAGAACAAGCGCTAACTCATATTATATGCAAGAATGGCATTCGGCGTTTAAGTTTACAGAGCACTAGCTCTCTCTCCGGGTCATGCTCCCGTATTCTTTTTTGGAATCCTCCTCTGCTTTAACTCTGCGCTAAAAAAATACACACAGATTTTTTATGAGACGAATGGCCAGTAAAAAAAAATTGAAATTTAAAAAAAAATCCCTTATAAAAGTAAATTTCTTATTCACAAAAAGGGTTTTAAATATGACATTTCGCAAGTTTTCACTTCATTTTGGCTGCGTAATCGCTGCTTTATTAATGATAGGAAATGTCTTTGCTGATGATGAAAATCAAGACGTTACCTTTCTTAATAAAAAGACACAAATCATTCTCTATAAGGAACCAAAAAACGAAACTCCGCCTCCTTCTCAAGAACAAGAATCTGATCCTTGTTGTCCTAAACCTGCTCCTAAGCCTGTTTGTTGTCCTAAGCCTGAGCCTTGCTGTCCTCCTCAAGCAGCTTGCTGTCCTCCACTCGATCCTTGCTGTTCGTTTGGCGGTCAATGTGCTTATCGACCTACACGCTGCGGCAGTTTTTGGGCGAGCATCGATTTGTTGTATTGGACAGCTTGGGAAAAAGGGTTTGGATCAGACTTCGGAGACACAACAATTACGACGACTTCAGCACCCGGTTTCATTACGATTGCAGTAGATGAACATGACAAAAATATCGATTTTGATTGGGATCCTGGTTTTCGAGTTGGAATCGGATATGAATCAAATTGCAGTGCTTGGGGAGCAGACGTTTACTGGACTCGCTTTTACCAAAGTGGTGACTCCCATTCTGGACCCAATCATGCAGATTGGTCACTTCATTTTAATACCGTAGATGGAATTTTTGGACGTAAATTCTGGGTTGGCTCTTGCTTTGACTTAAGACCTTTTGCCGGATTGCGTTATGCTTTAATTAATCAAAGACTAGAAACTCACTTAGAAACGAATGTTGTTTCTTCCGCTGGAACTACTAGTTTGATTCTCACGAATAATCATGATCGTCAACGCTTTTGGGGGATAGGTCCTGAATTAGGACTTCAAGCTGATTGGTATTTTGCTTGTGGTTGGAGTGTTTATGGGACAATCGATGAGGCGATTCTTTATGGTAATTTTCGCACTCACTTCAATGACTCAACCACTTCCACAGTCGAGACAAATACTTGCCATTCAAATGCAGAAGCCCAAACTTGCCAAGGAGTTTTTGATGTCGGTATAGGAGCTCGTTGGGAAAATAGATATATCACATTGCAAGCTGGATTAGAGCATCATGGCTATTCCGACTTCAATCAGATTGGATTTTTTGGCAATCTCAATCTATTCGGAGCTAATTTTTCAGCAAGCTTTCACTACTAACAACATAAGGATATAATATGAAATTAAAAACACTGATTCAAGTACTGATCACCGCACTCATCACAAGCAATGGTTTATTTGCTACTTGTTCTGGTTGTCCTCGAGGAGAAGCTTTTGGAGGGTTAGCTGGTAGTGGAGGTGGTGGAGGTTTTGGCGGCGCCTTTGTTTTAGATCACCTATATAACTTTAATACGACTCCCGTTCCCCTTGTATTAATTTCTGGTTCAGCGATTCCTTTTAATGGGACTCCAGTTATTGGCGGCACAGCAATAAGCCAATCAACCCTCACCACTTTCTTAATTACCGAAACGGGGCATTATTATACGAATTTTACAGCAAATGTCTCTGCCGTAGCGGTTGGAGGAGGGGTGACTTTCTTTTTGAATGGAGTTCCTCAAGGAGTTACTTCTCTAGCTTCTGCTGGTGCTCCTTTGGTTTTACAACAAATTTTAAATGTGACAACCGTTCCATCCACATTACAAGTGGTTGTGACTTGCGCTACTGCGCCTATTTGCGTGGGAGCTTCTATCACATTGCTATCGGGAACTTCGGCCAATATCAGCATCATTCAACTGAGTACCCCTTAAAACTTTTCAAATATATGTTCGAGCGGAAGGTGTCGCAAGACACCCCGCTCCTGCTATAGGAGGATTTCCTTCTTATCAATGAGGAATTTTTCAAATAACTTCTCCTAGGTTCTCTCAAAGTTGACAAGCGTTTCAGTTTGTGAGAGATTGTTTTTCACTCATCCAAAGCTTGGTCTTGTCTATGAATGCGCGCTTAGAAGCTGTTCGAAACATCGGCAAAAGAACAAGGCGCGTGTCTGAATCTGATCAGATTAAAGACTCTTCTTCTTGGAAAGGAGAAGCGCTTGATCTCAAATTACCGCTTCTTAGATCAGAAGAAAACCTCAATTCGGCAATGATAAAACTCCTCAATTTATGTGGTGTATCTGCAGACTCTGTATATTCAACACTTGGCATTGAACAGGAATACTTTCTAATCGATCGTTCTCTATTTCTTTTAAGACCTGATCTTTTGCTTGGTGGCCGCACTGTATTTGGTACTCAACCTCCAAAAGAACTAGAAGATCGTTATTTCGGCAATGTTAATGATCGCGTCATGGCCTACATGGAAGAGTTTGAAAATGCTGCCATTCGGTTAGGCATTCTTGTAAAAACTCGTCACAATAAATTAGCTCCTGCTCAATATGAAGTAAGTCCTTTTTTTGAAAAAGCCTCGATTGCGGTTGATCATAATTTGCAGCTCATTGAACTGATGAGACAAATCGCTTTGAAGCACGACCTTGCTTGTCTTTTCCATGAAAAACCCTTTATGGGGATTGATGGATCTAATAAGCAGAATAATTGGTCTCTATCAACAGATACAGGTTTAAACTTGCTCGATCCAAAAGGAGATAGTCTTGTCTTCCTCATTTTGCTTACAGCTATTTTAAGCGGTATAAGTGAACATGCGCCTCTTTTAGAAGCAAGCATTGCATCAGCAGGTAACGATCATCGGCTTAAAGACTCTGAGTTACTCTATTTAGGTCAGGCTCTAGAGCAACTAGTTGAAACTATTGTTCACGGCAAAAAAGAAGATCTTCACTTAAAAACGATCGTTCTATCTGATTTAGATGGGGCAGATCGAAATCACTCTTCGTTTTTTGCTTTTACAGGAAATCAATTTGCATTTCGGGCAGTTGGTGCATCTGCCAACCCCGCTTTGCCTGCTCTTGTCATTCATGCAATTGTCACCGATAGTCTTCTTTTGATTCTTGAGAAAATAGGAAGTATAATCAAAGATCGAACCCTTACAGAAGAGGCTCTTTTTCAAGCTGTGCTTCCTGTTCTTCGCAAATCTTTAAGAGAGGCGCTCCCTACCTTTGGTGTATATAAGATGCGGAAAAGTGTTCACGCTTTTAAAGAATTCATCGATAAAAAAAGCATTCGCATTTTTGAGGGGATTTTAACTGAAGAAGAGCTCTATACTCGCTATGAAATCATCCTTGAACAATATGTCAAAACGATGAATTGTGAAGCTAATTTGATGATCGAGCTTTTTCAAACACAGATTTTGCCTGCTGTTCAAATGAAGACGTCTCTTATCGAAAACGGAATTCAAGCAGTCGAAGAGATTAAAAAAATGCAGTCTCAAATTTCTGATTTTGGCACTGAGGCAAAAGCGAAAGTTTTTTGTGAACTGATCGAACCCAAGATGGAAGAGTTAAGAGGATTTGTAGATCAACTGGAAATGGTTGTTGACGACACTTTATGGCCCCTTCCTAAATATAGAGAGCTCCTCTACTTCATATGAAAAAAATTGGATTTTTAGGTGGCACTTTCGATCCCATTCATTTTGGACATATCAGCTTGGCAGTCCATTTGCTCGAAAAGTATGAACTAGACGAAATTCTTTTTTGCCCCGCTTTTTGCTCCCCCTTTAAAACATCAACTCCTCCAATTGCATCGGCTCAAGATCGATTAGCCATGTTGAAGCTCGCTTTAGACCATCCTCAATTTAAAATTAGTAGTTACGAAGTGGATCAAAGAAAATGCTCTTATACGATCGATACGATCCGTGCATTACAAGGCGATCACGCCAAGCTTCATCTCCTTCTCTCCGATGAATCTGCTCTTCATCTCAATCAATGGAAAAATTCCCAAGAGCTCTTATTACTGGCTCCAGCTCTCATTGGCCCCAGGGAAATCCAGATTTCTAGCACTGCCATCAGGGAACGCCTCAAAAAAAATCTTTATTGCGGTCATCTGATTCCGAAGATTGCCCTAGACTTCATCTTGCATAATCGTTTATACTCCCGTTGAAAATTTCGCTTTTGAGAAACGCCCTAACTTTTTATTTTGCAGATTATGAGTAGAACCCCTATCGAGACCCTTAACGCGATCGCCCAGGTCATCTATGACAAAAAGGGGTTCAACATCCTTGCACTCGATGTGAAAGGACTTTCTAGCATTACAGATTTTCTTCTGATCGCTGAAGGGAATGTCGACAGACATGTCTCTTCTATTGCCAGAGCCATCGTAGATGAGCTCAACGCCAGAGGGGAAAAACCGATCCATGTCGAAGGACTTGGAACAGGTGATTGGGTTGTTTTGGATTATAGTAATATTGTAGTCCATATCTTTAGCCCCGCCTTACGCGAGAGATATTCTTTAGAGCGTCTTTGGAACGAGAGCAAGATCGTAGATCTTGAGATCGATGTTTCAGAGCCAGCTGGTAGATACGAAGAAACTTAAAGTTTTTTCCAGCAAGCTACCAGCAGCTAATGGATAGGCATAACCCTTAAAGAGAAGAAAAATGACTTTCAATTTATTACATGAAAAACTACAAAAAGCGATTCAAGATTTAGGACACACAACTCCAACTCCTATTCAAGAAAAAGCAATTCCTAAAGTATTAGAAGGATGCGATTTACAAGCTTCTGCACAAACTGGAACTGGAAAAACAGCAGCTTTTATTTTACCAGCTCTAAACAAATTGGCAGATCCTGCTCCTGCAGGCAGAGGACCTCGCGTTTTGATTCTCGTTCCAACGCGTGAACTTGCAATGCAAGTTGCTAATGAAGCTGCTAAATATAGCAAGCATCTACCTCATATTAAAACAGTTTGTGTCTATGGTGGTATGCCTTATCCTCTTCAAAATAAACAATTGTCAAAACCATATGACATTTTGGTAGCTACACCTGGTAGGTTAATCGACCATTTGGAAAGAGGACGCATTCAGCTTAATCGGATTCAAATGCTCATTCTCGATGAAGCTGACCGGATGCTCGATATGGGATTTGTTGAGCCAGTGGAGCATATTGCTTCTTTGACTCCAAAAAATCGTCAGACTCTCATGTTCTCTGCTACCCTCAAAGGCAATGTTTTAAACCTTTCAAGACGCCTCTTAAATCAGCCTCTAGAAATTTGTATAGAGCCGAGCTACGATGCTCAAGTAAATATTGAACAGCAGCTCCATACTGTAGATAACATCGATCATAAATACCGTCTCTTGGACCATCTTCTTGCAGATCGAGGCATGAGCCAAGTCATTATTTTTACAGCAACTAAGCATCAGGCGGATCAACTCGCTGATAAGCTTTCTGTAGAAGGCCATCCAGCAGAAGCTCTCCATGGAGATATGAACCAACGTCAAAGAACTCGTACTATTGCGTCTTTACGCAAAGGGGCAATCCGGATTCTCGTGGCGACCGATGTGGCAGCTCGAGGAATCGATGTGCCTGCGATCAGCCATGTGATCAATTTTGACCTGCCAATGAGCGCTGAAGACTATGTTCACCGCATTGGAAGAACAGGGCGTGCAGGGGCTAGTGGAGTGGCTCTTTCGTTTGCAGCTCATCGGGATCTGAGACTCGTCCAGCAAATTGAAAGATTTACTGGTAAGAAAATGACTCCGACAGTGATTCCTGGCATGGAACCTAAGTTCAAACATCAAGCGAAGCCTCAAAGAAAAAGTTGGGGTCCTCCAAGACGAAGATTTAGGTAGCCGAACCACCCCTATTTTTGGTATTATGTCTATACTGAAACTAAATTTAGGTTGGTATGGCTAAAAAAAGAATTGTTGTAACGGGGATGGGCGTTGTTTCTTGTTTTGGGAATGACGTCGATCTTTTTTATGAACAGCTTCTCGCAGGAAATAGCGGCGTTGTTCCAATTGAAGAATTTCCATGTGCAGAATACCCAACTCGATTCGCAGGTGCTGTTCGTAGTTTTGATGTAGGCGACTACATGGATAAAAAGCAGGCGCGTCGCGTCGATCCATTTATTCGTTATACAATCGTATCTGGCAAAAAAGCGCTTGAAAGCGCAAAACTCGATGCCGATGCTTTGAATAAACTTGATAAAAAGCGCTGTGGAATCATCATTGGTTCTGGAATGGGTGGAATGTCAGTTTTTTATGATGGCGTTGAAACAATCTTGACTAAGGGATACAAGCGTCTCACTCCTTTTTTCGTTCCTTATATCATCACCAATATGGGTGGTGCTCTTTTAGGGATTGATTTAGGATTTATGGGTCCTAATTTCTCTATTTCTACAGCTTGCGCAACTTCTAACTATTGTATTCAAGCAGCAGCAGAGCAAATCCAACAAGGGAAAGCCGATGTCATGTTAGCGGGGGGAGCCGAGGCTCCGATCACTCCGACTGGCTTAGCCGGTTTTGTCGCCATTGGTTGCCTCTCTACAAAAAATGAAGAGATGACAAAAGCATCTCGTCCGTGGGATCAAGGCCGTGACGGTTTTGTCATGGGCGAAGGGGCTGGAGTTCTTGTTCTGGAATCGCTCGAGCACGCTTTGGCTCGTGGCGCACCTATTTACGCCGAGTATCTGGGTGGTGCGATCAATTGCGATGCTTACCATATGACAAGTCCTCGTGAAGATGGTCTCGGAGTTGCTAGCTGCATGGAAGATGCATTGGCTGCAGCTGGAGTTGCCAAAGAAGATGTTAACTACATCAATGCTCATGCTACTTCAACGCCTGCGGGTGATCTGTGCGAAATCGAAGCGATTTTAAAAGTATTTGGCCCTCATGCAAAGAAGATTAAAATCAACGGAACCAAATCGATGATTGGGCATTGCCTTGGTGCAGCTGGCGGTCTAGAAGCGATCGCTACTATAAAAGCGATCCTGACAGGCAAGATCCACCCTACGATCAATTTGGACAATCCTGATCCTATTCTTCAATCTGTTGATGTTGTATCAGATAAAGCTCAATCTCATCAGATCCGCGTCGCTCTATCAAACTCCTTTGGATTCGGTGGTCATAATTCGACTCTGGTCTTTGCACCATTTAAAGGAAGCTGAAGTGAGACAAGAAGAATCTTTTGGTGTCATTCCTCTTTCTAAAGTGCACGGACATTGGGAAGTCTTTTTGATTCAACATAACCGCAGTGGTTACTGGGGATTTCCAAAAGGACACGCAGAACCGAACGAAACACCTCAGCAAGCGGCATTCCGTGAGCTCAAAGAGGAAACGAATCTTGAGCTCATTGAGTTGCTTCAGAAAGAACCTCTCATGGAACAATATACGTTTATCATGGAAAGACAGAGGATCTTTAAACGCGTTTTTTATTTTATCGCTGAAGTAGGAGGAACCGTTGCTTTGCAAACAATAGAAATTCATGATGGAAAGTGGGTTCCCATGCAAGAAGCAAAAGTCCAGTTAACGCATCAAGAAGGCAGAGCATTACTTGCTCAAGTAGAAAAAATACTTCCCAAGATCTAACTATGTTTTTGTTTAAACGGGAAAAAGGACCTCCTCAACCTAAAATTGAAGTTTTTGTTCGTCATGCCGTTTATTCATCTGTAAGTGCCCATAAAAAAAGATTGCCTGGGTTTACTCGAGAAGCATGCCATCGCAATCTCTTAAAGACAGCAGATTCTCGTATCAATTTCACTTTTTTTCTCGATACAGCAACCCCTGGAGATCATTTTATCAAGGATTCTGCGATCCAAACTCAAGAAGGAACTGAGGCTGGCTCTTTTCTTCGCATGCTTGATCACGTTGAGAAGTTAGATTTACATCCCAATACCATTGTTTATTTTCTTGAAGATGATTACCTGCATCGTCCAGGCTGGGTAGATATTTTATTTGAAGGGTTTTCTCTAGAAGCTGACTATGTCACTCTTTACGATCACCAAGATAAGTATACGATGTACCCAAAACTGACCTCTCAAATATTTGCTACTAAGTCTTGTCATTGGCGTGTAACGCCTTCTACTACAAATACTTATGCCATGAAATTTAGGACACTTATAGAAAGTATGGCAATTCATCGCCGTTTTTCTGAAGGGAGAAAAATCAGTGCGGATCACGATAAGTTTTGCTGTTTAGGTAAAAAGGGTGCTAAACTTATTTCCTCAATGCCAGGTTGGTCGACCCATGTCGATCCTGAGCATATTTCCCCCTGTATAGATTGGGAACCATTTTTAAAGGAGACATGATGCAAACACTCACATTAGAAAAAACAGCGGCTAAAGATTTCACTCTTTGTTTACTTGCAAGTTTTGTGATTTGTCTATCTGGACAGCTTTCGATTCCTCTTTGGTTTACCCCTGTGCATATTTCCATGCTGAACGCGGTGGTATTGCTTACCGGTGCTCTTTTGGGTTCTCGTCGAGGCTCTGCAGCAGTTTTTGCGTTTCTAGTTTATGGAGCCATGGGTTTGCCTGTTTTTAGTATAGGCGGTAGTGGGGTTCATTTTCTTTTGGGTCCAAAAGGAGGCTACTATATCGGTTTTCTGATTGCAGCCTTTGTTGTTGGATACATGGTAGAAAAAGGGAAAAATATCATTTCAGCGCTTGTTGTGGGCAATCTTGTGATCTATCTTTGTGGGGCAAGTTTTCTTGCATCCTTTGTGGGTTGGAAAAAGGCCTTTTTACTTGGAGTTGCTCCTTTTTTACTCGGTGATTTGCTTAAAACAATAGCCAGCGTAAAAATCTTCCAGAGATTCGCTAAGCATTCAATCTAAAGCATTTTTGAGTTGCTATTTCTTTTTTTGTATGCCTTTGTTATGAAGAGCTTAATAACCCCAAGGGTGAAATATGGCTCGTTATGGAAAAGCAGCTCAAAAAGAAGTTGAAGGGGCAATGCATGAATTTAAAAAAGGAAAGTTAAAAAGTGGTCGCAGCAAGGCAAAAGTAAAAAGCCGAAAACAAGCCATTGCTATTGGACTTCCTAAGGCCCGAAAAAAGGGTGCAAAAGTCCCTTCTAAAAAGAGATAGAAATGCGCTCAATTTGGAAA
>Ga0207156_10131_pt1 | contig 18489 bp, 19 predicted proteins | sample Alteio_BWMinHeat_24_FD_153514 | JGI IMG/M metagenome (GOLD analysis project Ga0207156, IMG submission 153514) | Enriched cells from forest soil in Barre Woods Harvard Forest LTER site, Petersham, Massachusetts, United States -... | ecosystem: Environmental > Terrestrial > Soil > Temperate forest >...
GTTGGGGACAAGTTTCACGGCCAGTCAAGCCAAATTTTTGTCACGCTATGCGCGCGAGCTCATTTTAGCGTATGACGGGGATAAAGCCGGCATTGATTCGATGCGCCGCGCGATGGGCGTGGTTGGAAATGAAATTTCATTGAGCTTTATTAAACTTCCAACGGGTGAAGATCCCGATTCGTTTCTTTTGAAAAATGGAGCAGGCGCCTTTGCCGAACTCTTGGATAAGCGCTTGTCTCCCGTCGATTTTGTCTTCGGGATGGCAAGACAAACCCATGACGAAAAAACTCCGGAAGGAAAGAAAAAAATTGTCGGCGAGATTTTGCCGCTCATGCAGATGCTTCAAGACCCTGTTTTGAGGGATGGCTATATGAAAAAGATAAGCCAAAGCCTGGGGCTGGCTGAAACGGTTCTTCGCCGGCTCTTCTTTCCAAAACGGGAAAATTATGTTTCGCTTCCTAAGATTGAGCCTCCAAAACCTTCGCGTGAACGTGAAATACTCGCTTGGGTGCTTTGGGAACCGGAGCTTGCCTCCTTGGTTTGGACCAGTCTTTCTCCCTCCGATTTTGGCGAAGAATCACAACCGGCGGCCTCCGTGCTTTATCGGCTTTGGCAAGAAGGGAAAAAATCGCTTTCAGAATTGGAGGAAGTTTCCGATGAAAGTTTATCTCTTTTGAGCCGCCTCTCCGCGAAGCCGCCGACGGGAAAAATCGAATCGATTGAACCGCTCATCAAGGCCCATCAAACCCATCAATTAAAACGGGAGACACAAGAGAGTAAGAAGCAATGGTCCGGCCGATTGAAAGAAGGGAATCTCGATCCAACCGATGAAGCGTACGTCAAATATTTAGCGTTCCTTCGCCAAACGAAGGGACAAGGAAATGGTGCAAAATAGAAATGGCTGATCTGCTTGACCTCCAAGATGAGATAAAACGACTTATTGAGCTTGGGAAAAAACGCGGTTCTCTCACCTATGAGGAGATCAGCGACGCACTTTATCAATATGAAGACGTTACACCCGAACAGCTCGATGAACTTTTTGAGCGGCTGACCTCCGAAGGAATCGAAATTCTCGATGAATCGGGAAAAGCGGAAGAAAAAGAGCTTGGTGAAGAAGAAGTCGCGGTAGCTCCGGAACCGGGAGGCGTTTATGATGACCCGGTCCGGATGTACCTTCGCGAAATCGGTAGAGTAGAGCTTCTTTCGTCTGAAGATGAAATTTCATTGGCCAAGCGGATTGAAGCAGGGGAAGAAGCCGCCAAGCGCGCCCTCATCGAAGCTAATCTGCGGCTTGTGGTAAGTATCGCCAAAAAGTACGTGAGCCGCGGCATGTTGTTTCTTGACTTGATTCAAGAAGGAAACATGGGGCTTATCCGGGCGGTCGAAAAATTCAACTACCGCAAAGGTTACAAATTTTCAACCTATGCCACGTGGTGGATTCGGCAGGCGATCACCCGGTCGCTGGCGGATCAAGCCAGAACGATTCGCATTCCGGTCCATATGGTGGAAACGATCAATCGCCTTATCAAAGTGTCGCGGCAGCTTTTGCAGGAATTGGGCCGCGATCCAAGCGTCGAAGAAATTGCGCAATACATGTATCCGGTCGATAAGAAAGAAGCGCTTGATCAGCTTTCAAAACAGCTTGGCTATGAACTTTCGGAAGACGATGAAGTGGTGCAGGAAGAGATCCGCCGGAGGGCTCGCATCGCCTTGGACCGCGTCCGTGAAATCATCAAAATTGCTCAGGAACCAATTTCCCTTGAAACGCCCATCGGCGAGGAAGAAGATTCGCACTTGGGAGATTTCATCGAAGACCAAGAAGCGGTCGCTCCCGCGGAAGCCGCCTCGGGATTATTGTTGAAAGAAAAAATGGAAGATTTCTTAGAAAACTTGTCTCCGCGCGAAAAGAAAGTATTGCAATTACGCTTTGGATTAGAAGACGGCCGGCCTCGAACCCTAGAGGAAGTGGGCCAAGAATTCGGCGTGACGCGTGAGCGAATCCGGCAAATCGAAGCTAAAGCGCTTCGCAAACTCCGCCATCCCGCCCGCTCCAAGTGGCTTAAAGATTACTGGATGGGCGAGTAGCTTTAACTAAGCAAGTTTGGCAAGAAGCGAGTGACGGTCTTCGTTGGTAAGGATTTTTAAGTCGGCTGCCATGAAATAGAGTTTGCTGGCTTTTTCTCGTTGGTTCTCTTTTAGGTAGTCATCAATGATTCTTGTAATTAGCTGAACTGTCTTTTTTGCGGAACCCATTTCCTTTAGTTCTAAAAGGTGCCGCAAGGCATGAGCGTACTCGTTTTCTTGTCTTAGAGACCACTCCGCTTGAGCGAGATAAATTTGCTCTTTTGCGTCTGGGAAAACAGAGGTCATTGTTTCGATATCATCTGGATACAAGGAAGTTCCTTCGCGTAGTTTTGCAAGAATTCGCTCATACGTTTGAACCATTGCATCCGGTACCTCTAATCTAGCCAGCTGCGTAGCCTTTTCAATGACGCCGCTTATATTAAGAATCCCTCTCGTCTCTTTGAATGCTCTGTCTAGATACTCTTGAGCCCAGTGTATATCATTCTGTCGTCGAAGATCCTCAAGCTGGACTTCTTGCGGAGAAGGTAGGCCTAGGCTTTTAAACTCCTTGCAATAATAAGCAATATTTCCTGTACGGCGCTCTCCTTTTAACTCTGATTGAAGAGCAAGTTGCAGTTCGGCCTTTCGCCAAGCTTTTGCCTCAGGATAAGAGAATGTTTTATCCAATTGTCTGGAATATTCATAAGCCGCCCTCCAAAACTTATGATTTTGTGCGTTTGTATGGAGGCGAATGAGGGCGGCGACTTGGATTGCTTCTCCCTCTTCTTTCTGACCAAGTTTATCAACGAGGACTTGTCCCCAGTGTAATACTTGATCATCACCAAAGTACTGCAGGCTGTTCTTACAACTTGCAAACTAGTGGCGACTCGAAGGTCTTGATCATTCAGTTTTTGTGCCGAATTAAAAGCATCGCCAAAAGCATTGAGTCGGAGAGCATCCGATATCATTTCTAAACGAACCCTATCTTCACTGGCATCAAGAGCAGAGGGCGCTTCTTTTGTCATTTCTCTTAAGGCGTTTATTTTTGCAGCATTTGGATCTGGGTTGCCTTGAATCGTCGTTTTTTCTTGTACTGGTTGACTCTTCGACGACGAAGAGTCCCAGGATGCCCTCTCTCCCGTGCCAAGCTTTATTGAATTATTAATCCTATTAATCGTAGTCATAAAAAACCTCCTAAAATTGAAAACAATGCCTATCGTATCATACTCGGCGGTTCTTGTCAAATAAGCAAGCGGAGAATTTCGCGGGCGGCGGCGCGGGCTGAATCGGGTTTCTTTAATTTACGCGATCGGTCTCGCAAGGCTTTTAATTGCGCGGGGTCGTTTAAAAGCGCTTCCGCCATTTTGGCTACGTCTTTTTCTCGTTTCACGAGGATGGCCGCTTTCTCCCTGACCAGGTAGCGGGCATTTCGCACTTCTTGTCCGGGAAGCGGCCTGACAATCAATAATGGAAGCTCGGAGGCCAAGGCTTCAGAGGACGTCAAACCCCCGGGCTTTGTGATCAGCAAATCGGAAGCGGTCATCAATTCATGAATGTTTTCTATGTAGCCGTAAACTTTAATGTTCTGAATCGATTGTTTCGGTTTTGACAGAATTTTTTTCGCCAGACGTTCTATTTTTTTTCGGAGACGTTTATTGACTCCGGCGACGACCAAGACTTGAATCGGTGTCTTGATTTTTCGAAGGGCTCGCAAGGTCGGTGTGAGGGGACCGAGTCCCGCCCCTCCCCCCATGAGCAAAATTGTCTTTAGGCTCAATGAAAGTCCGAGAGCGAGGCGTGCTTCCCGTTTGTCTTCTCGGACGCGAAATTGAGAATCGACCGGGATTCCGGTCACTTTAATTTGTCTCCGCTTGACGCCCCGTTCAATCAGATCGTCTTGCAATTCCTTGCTTCCCACTAGAAACCGATCGGTATTTTCATGGATCCAGAATGGGTGGACGACAAAATCGGTGACGATCGAAACGGTCGGAACCTTCCATTCTTCCTTCAAGAGCGCGGCGACGCCGCTGGCGAAGGCATGGGTTGCAATCAAAATATCGGGACGATGATCTTTAAACCGGCGTTTCACCTTGTCGGCGGTCCATCGAAGAGCCGTTCTGTTCAAGAGGTTCATCGATTTTACGCTGCTTTTTCGTTCGTACAGATAACGATAAAGCTGTGGCAAATATTTAACCGACTGGATGTATCCAGCCGTGGCGACTTTTCCAAGCCACCGGCTTTTTACGGTAAATGTGTCGATAATTTCAATCGAGAGGCCGGGCGTTCGCTCGAGCAAACTTTTTCTCACCGCTTCGGCGGCGGACATATGTCCGGAGCTCACAAAAGCGGAAAGAATCAATACTAATGGCACAAGCGCTATGACACAGGCTGACGCAAGGTTCCTATTGAATGGAAGGCATGTTTCGAGAAGGTCTCGAGCGGCCCAAGTTTTTCGATGGGAATTCCGGTGGCGGACAAGGCCAAAAAGACTTCTTTCATAAGATCGTTGGCTTCTTTTTCACAGGCTTCACGAACACCATGCGTTTCAAGCAGTTCTACCAGCCGGTTCACCGTTTTTTCATCCGGTGCTTCGGAACTTTTGAAGTACTCTTGAAGAAGCTTTAAATCGTTTCCTTGTAAATGTTTCAAGGCTTGAAAAAATGGAAACGTTTTTTTCCGCCTTCGAAGGTCTTTGGCTTCCTCTTTTCCCGATTGTTCGCTCCCCCCCCCCAAATGCCGACTAAATCATCTTTAATTTGCATCGCCACGCCGAGTTTGCGTCCGAAATCTTTGAATTTCAAGGCTAACGCTTGATCTTTGGAACCGAGAAACGCTCCCCCATAGGTTGAAAAACCGATCAGCGCTCCCGTTTTTTTTCCGATCATCGTCAAATATTCGGAAGGCTCAACACTCATCCGGGTTTCAAAATCAAGATCAAGAGACTGCCCTTCAGCCACCTCAACCATCGCTTCATTCATCTGAGCTTCAAGGGCGAAGAGATTTTCTTTGGAGGTTCCTTTTTGGGAGAGACTCAAAAGAAATTTTCCGGACAAATAGCCGAGAATTAATCCGACATTAATCCCCTGCCCTATTCCCCATAAGCTCCAGACGGTCGGTCTTCCGCGGCGGAAATCATCGCTGTCTTGGATGTCATCCAAGACAAGCGTATGGTTATGATAGAGCTCGATGGCGGCGGCCAGTGGAAGCGCTGTTTCCAACGTATCCCGAAAAATTTGATAACTTAAAAGACAGAGAACCGGCCTCAGCATTTTCCCCTGCGGAGCTTTTGAGGGTGCAAGCGAGCGATCCCGCCATCCTAAATGATATTCGGTCATTTTATAGGCCGGAATGGTAGAAGGATGATCGATAAACCATTTTTGCATCAGGCGATCCACCGGTACGCCGTAGGTTTCAATCATTTCTTTAGGAGTCATGTTTTTGCAAACCGGTGCTGTTCTTTCACAAAGGCTCTGGCGGACTGATCTGCTTTTAAAACCTCTTCGAGCGAGGGAAATTCTTTTGCTTTATGGGCTTTTACCGCCTGTTCCACCAGGATTGGGATTTCAGAAAAATGGATTTGATCGTCGAGAAAAAGTCCAACCGCCTCTTCATTGGCGGCGTTTAAGACCGCCGGCATTGTTCCACCAACCTTGGCCGATTCGTAAGCCAAGCGAAGAAGCGGAAATGTTTCCAAATCGGGATTCTCAAAGGTTAATGTTCCCGCTTGGGCGAGGTTCAATCTCGGCGGCGGGGCAGACCATCGATCCGGGTAACTCAAGGCCACTTGAATCGGTGTTCTCATGTCCGGAAGACCAAGCTGAGCGATAACGGAGCCGTCGATGAATTCAACCATCGAGTGGATAATGCCCTGAGGATGGGTAACGACATCGATTTGAGAAAGTTCAAGATTAAAAAGCCATTTGGCTTCAATGACTTCCAACCCCTTATTCATGAGCGACGCGGAATCGACCGTCACTTTATTTCCCATTTTCCAAACCGGATGGTGAAGGACATCTTCTTTTTTTACCGTTTTCAATTGCTCTTTTGTGTAACCGCGAAAGGGTCCGCCGGAAGCGGTTAGCAAAATGCGCTCCACTTCACTTCTTTTTTCTCCCTTTAAACATTGGAAAATGGCGCTGTGTTCGCTATCTACAGGAATGAGCATGCCTCCACCGGCTTTCAATGCTTTGTTTACAAGGTGCCCGCCGGCGACTAACGTTTCCTTATTGGCCAAGGCGACCGTTTTGCCTGATTGAAGCGCACAAATTGTCGGTTGAAGTCCCAAGCTTCCGACAACCGCCACAATGACATGGGTGACCTCGGAGCGTGTGGCGGCATGAATCAATCCGTCCATTGCGAATCCGATTTCTCCGTGAAAACCGGTCAGCTTTTTTTTAAGTTGATCCATCGATTCTTCATCGGGGACGCAAACGAAGCGAGGAGAAAATTGTTTAATTTGTTCTACAAGCAAATCGATGTTTTTCCCGGCAGAAAGCGATTCCACCGAAAGTTTATCTTGATGACGAAGGACCACGTCCAGTGTTTGGGTGCCGATCGAACCGGTGCATCCCAAAATTGAAAGACGCGTCATGAAGCAACCCCTTTTTCAAGGATATGCCGGATGCGGCTGGAGAGCACGCTGGGTTCAAAAGGTTTGGTAATATATTCTTCAACGCCGAGTAAGTAGGCGAATTTAATGTCGTTAAATTCATCTTTAACCGTTAAAATGATGACTGGAACGTCTTTTAGAGCCGGACGCGCTCGAAGTTCCCTGAAAAACTCATAGCCGTCCATCTGAGGCATCATGATGTCCGAAACGATTAAGTCCGGTGTCTCTTTGGAAAGAATTTCAAGCCCTTCTTTTCCGTTGGCGGCGTCAAGAACTCTAAATCCATCGCTCTCCAGATAGGCTTTCACAAAAGAGCGGATGGAGGCTTCATCTTCGACAATTAATATGGTTTTTGACATACGGGGTCTTTAAGAGTTTGACAAGGGATTCCTTTAAATCCTTCTGAATACTAAGGAATATCATGGCGGGGCACCTTAAAAAAATTCTCGATTTCGTCGCAACGGAAAGTATCCTAAAAAAGACATCCTTGGCCCGGATGAGCTTGCTGGTCGGCGAAGATGTGAGTCGCGTCACTGAAGACACACCGGATGATCCTACCCGCGAAGAAAAATATATTCGCGCTGCTCAACAAATTTTAGGATTGGAGGTTTGGAATCTAACCCTATGAGAAGATTCATTGAACTCTTTGCGGTAGCGTGGCCTGGATTGCTTCTGGCGCTCGTCTTAGCTTCATTGGCTAATTTCGTTCATCTTTCAAGTCAACTGGCTAATTTTTTTGTCGATCCGCTTTATCTTGCTTTTCTGCTTGGTCTTTGTGTCCGGTTGATTCTCGGAGATAAATTTATCTTTTGGCCCGGATTTGCGTTGACCCAAGATCTCTTCATTCCGATTGGAATTATACTTTATGCGACCCAAGTCCATTGGGAAAATCTTTCAATGTCCACGCTGCAGCCCTTTCTCATTCCTCTCGTTCTTGCACTCATCTTGTACCACTTGATTCTTGTTACGCCGGCCAAACGATTGAAGATCAAGAAAGAAGGCGGGATTCTGATTTGGGCAAGCTGCGGGCTTTTGGGGCCTTTGGCGGTTGTTCTTCTCGCTCCGGCGCTGGAGGCGGCCGACGAAGACATTGCTTTTTCATTGATCCTTGCTTTTTTTGTCACGACCGTCATGTTAATTTTTTCTCCGATTTTAATGGCCCTCCATCCTGTGGACCCATTAATCTTGGGAACGCTCTCAACTTTGAGCCTGCCGATGCTTTCTCCGTTGAATCCGATTACTCAAGGAATGCCAAGCGCTATCGCTACCGCCGGACTTCTTTTCGGAATAAAAGTCGCTCTCTTGGCTCCCCTTGCGTTGGGAATTTACTTGGGACACCGAATCCGAAAAGGACGAAGCAGCCGCTTTCCCCTCTTCTTAATTGTTTTATTCTTTGCCATCGGCTTTCTCTTTTCGTTTGTCCCGACGCTCGCGTTCGCTCGCGAGAATTATGAGCCGATCACCAAATTTATTCTGACGTTGGCGTTAACGGGAGTGGGGCTTTCCACAAACCTCCGCACCATTTTGTTCGAACGGACGAAAGCGATTTCAATTTATTTGATTTTGGCGCTCGTGGCAAGCGTCTCCGTTTACCTTGTCGGTCTTTGGACACTGCGCATTCTTCAACCCGGTTAGTTGAGATGCAGCTTCTTGGATTTGAAGGTTTTCAAGAATTCATTTTGTTTTAAGGAGATTTCTGAACCCTCGTCATCGATTCGGATTCCCCATGGATTCGTTTTTGCGCCCACCGTGAAGAAAACCGTGTCGCCGCCGATGGAAGCTTGAAGGGAATCGCCGGGCATCAAGCCATAAAATCGAAGCGGCATCGCATAAAATCCCTTAGCATCGGCTTTATCGATTTCCAGCTGCTGGGTCTTCTCTTGATAGACCCGCACTTCAGCTTCTTTTTTGGGAACATGCGAAGGTCCATAAATGTATCCGATAACCCAATAGATGGTAAAGGGTTTGTTGGCCAATGTTCCTTCAAGCGGATAATTCTCTTTTTTCCAACCGGGGATTCCCTCATCCAGCACCCAGACAGAGTTATATCCTTTTTGCTTCAAGATTTGAAAGGCCATTTCTGCTAAATGGTGGGGACAACTGCAATAGGTTACGATGGAGGCGATTTTCGGAAGGGTTGAGAGGACCGATGAATAGGTGATTTCTTGAATCGGAAGAGATTGGGCGTTTTTAATATGCTCCATTTGATACGCGTAGGCCGATCGAACGTCGAGAATGGTGTAATGACGGCCTTTCGCCAAATCGGCATGCAATTTCTTCACCGAAATGTATTGCGGCGGAAACGATGGGGCCGGTGTTGCCGGAGTCGGAGTTTCTTCGGCAAACGTTGAAACCACTAAGGTCAAAAACAATAGAGCTGATACTTTTAAAAATTTCATGAATGAACCAGAATTTGCCTTTCGTCCTAAAATCCCTTGCCAAAAGATTCGCTCCAAGTGTATCTTAGGTGTAGGCGTTCTATTGCTCGAAAGTAGTCGTGTGATATTGGCGTTTTCCCCAAGAGCGTTTTAGCGAATCTTGGCCAACGATGTTCAGTGTCTCCAGGCCACCTGCCATTTCTAGCGGCACTTCAGGATCGCAGGCATGAAGTGCCCAGTTGGCCGTCCTGACGTGATCCACTTCTGTGATATCTGGATGGTTATCAAGTAACAGTTTGACAGTTTTTGCATGTCCATACATGGCGGCCAAATGAACTGGGAGAAGAAGGCCATTAACCTTTTCCCGGATGTTTGCGCCATGACGTAATAACAATCTCACGATCGGGGTATGGCCGTCTTTGGCTGCTTGATGAAGTCTGGTGAGTCCGGCTGGATTTTTTTCGCCGATTCGTGCCCCGCCATCGAGGAGAATTTCAATTGTTTTGTCGTCCGGAGCCAAGTGGATCGGCAAGACTCCATTACTATCGGGTTTATTGAAATCGGCGTGCCTCTCAATTAGCAATTGCAGTAAACTGTGAAGACCATAGTACGATCCCCAATGGATAAGACCTTTCCCGTCTTGCTGCTCATTAATGTCCCGGAGTCCAGCCAAGCCTTCTTGAACAGTTGGAATGTTACTCTTTTGTGCGGCTAGGACGATGCTGGGAAAATCGTGAGGGGTAAGCGGTTTATAAATTTGCGCAGGATTCGGCTCAACGGGGGCTCCTTTTGTGTCATGAGGCAGAGATGTTTTATCCGCTTTCAGTTCTCCTGTCGGGGAGGATGTAATGGAATCGGATGTGGTTCTAGGACTAGTCGGCTTGATAGGATCAGACAATTTGTGCCTCCTGTTAAAAAATGATAGAGGTAATATTTTATAAAGAGAGGCTTCAATAACCTTCTAGAGCCCACTGATTCACATTTCCGAAGTTGTTTCGAGCCAGTCGTTTATTCAGGGAGTGTTGCTGATATGAAGGGCTTTTAGGGTGACTTTGAACCGAGCGATTGTGGGAATTTTTCTTTCGTTTCGAGATAACTCTGCCCATACTTGACACCGCTCGAAACGAAATGTATCGATTTCTGTGAGCGAAAAATTCGAACCAGAGCGAGGGAGAAGTCACCCTAAAAGCCCTTCGCACCAAAAACCCTTGGAACTTCATAAGTTGGTAATGCGTTGGTAACAATTTGGTAACAATTCAGGTGTAAAATAGAGTTATATGGAGAACTCAGAAGACAATCAATCCCCAAATCGAGAGCGATTAAGCCGTCGCAGAACGTTGAGCACGGCCGGTGGAGGAAGGGGCCTAAGGCCGATTTCCTTGACCGCCAGAGACACGATGACCCTCTCGGAAACAATGGCATCGGCGCCTGCGGGTCCACTTGAGGGCTTTCCCATCGAAATGGCGATGGCGGAGACCGCCGGACCTTGGCGAAGAGACCGCATCAGCCTAACGCTTGAGGCGCAAGCCCTTCTCATGGATATGAGAGTGATGGCGAAAGATGCCTGGGATTTTGCCTCGCAAACTTACTCCAACATGCTTTCTCAGCTTCGAATTGCCATCGGACGGCTGGTCAAACTTGAATCGTTCGGCGGCTACCGCCTCATCTGGAAAAACTAATTCGTTTCGTTCAGGAAGCCAGCAAAACGTCATGATGAGGGCGCCAGTTTAAAATCATATCTTGTTCTAACTGGATTCGACTCATCAGCGCACCTAACTCTTTCTTTTTAATGAAAGTAGCAATTCCCCGATAACCAATCCATCTTTTTTCAGGATCGGGATGAGGTCCATCGAATGAAAACTTACCCTTACCCAAGTTTGCGAGATGGGCAAGCACAGGTTTGGTATGTCCATCCAGAGCTTGATCCATTTCGTCAATTCCTACTCTATTTTTCGAAGCAACAATACTCTCCGCTATAAAAGTACCGATGTGGAGCTCCAATCCCAAAGCGTTGCAATGGCGACGTAAGGATAATGCGAACGCATTATTACTTCCAGTCATAAGTTTTCTTTCTACCTGATGCTGGTCAGGTATTTGATTATTAACAGGCATCATTGCTTCCTTGAGTAATTCCTTTCCTCCCCATTCCCCCACTGGAGGTGACGTACTTCCAAGATGCACAAATACGCCGTCTTTCGTGAGCATTTTAACAATTTGGCTGAGCCGCTCACCCAGACGACTTCTTTCTCCCATATAGAGCATCGACTCAGCGATGACCAAGTCAAAGCTCTCGGGGACTAAATCAAGGCTTTCGGTCAGCTTGTGGACATCCACGCGGAATGCGTGTCCAGGTGCGTGGTAAATAATGGGAGAAATTTCTGTTGCGTAAGTCTGAAACATGGTATAATTCCCCTTGTTCTGAAGGAACCGTAATATCGCCGGTGCGGTGGTTCGAGGAACGTGTCCTGGTCCATCTCCAATGGCCAAAACGCGCAAGACGGGTCGAGCCAAGTGCTCAACAACTGGAGCAACCACCGGTGCAGCAGCATTTAGGTACGTTTGTTCAAGGTATTGAGGGATCACTATATCCCCAAAAGCTTGCATCCACGGAGTTTGCTCTTCACCTGGTTGGACCATTAGTCCAGGCAACCGGCTCAAATCTAAACTGAAATAAATCATATTCTCGACAACGGTCCGTAAGAGATCGAGGGTTAGGGTAATATCGGTTGTCACTACGGCTTCTCTTACCTTACGGATCAAAAGTTTTTTTGAGTCGGGGTCAACCTGTATAGGACGCGAGAGGGATGCACTATCCAATTTTTCGCGTTTTGGGATAGGACTCTCCGCATAATGTCCGACTATTCCCCGGATAAAGTGCTGTTGTTGCAGCGGACTTGGAAACAGTCTTTCAAGCCACTCATCAGGTTTTGCTATTTGATTGTAGAATCCGACTTTCATTTTTATCCTCGAAGTAAATCTGGAGACTCTCATTGTATCAGATAAAGAGCCTTTGTCAAGGGCTTTTTTCGGTTTCGTTGAGTTAAAGTTTTGAGTACGTGAGTAGGATACCCGAGGGAGAAGTCACCCAAAAAGCTCCTCTTGAGAGACGAGGGCTATCCAGAAATTTCAAACTAGGCGGCGGCGGCTTGGAGTTCAGCGAATTCGCCCGGAGCTTTTTGACGGACTTCTTTTTCCGTAATGAGCGGCTTCGGGAAAAGAAAGCGGAACGTCGCTTCGACCCAAATCGCCATTACCGCCAGTCCGAAAAACCATTTTGGATAATTAAGCATGCGGAAAAATTCACGGGTGAAATTGACGCTGACTTGAGCATGAACCTTCGCTTCCATTCTTCGATACATCGTCAGAAGCTGCTGGATTCTTTGGCCATAGCCTTTTTTCTCGTAAGCCAGTAATCCGGCCAGGGCATAGCCGACATGGCGGTATTCATCCCCCATGATTTCGGTGAGAACTTCAAAGGTTCGCGGGTCTTTTTCAAAGCATTCTTTCATTCCGGTCAATTCCGCGCACGCCCGTTCTTCGCGGACCAAGCATCCGGCAAGCCAGCGAATAATTTCGTCGTCATTCAATGGTTTGTTGATTTCAAGCCGGCCGTTGTCCAGTCCAAATTCGGAGTCGTGCAAGAAGGTTTCGTAATCAAGGCGTTTGTCCATCGGTTTCGGTTCGAGGCCGAATTCTTTGAGCCGCTGACTGAAGAGGCGGCCGTGTTTTACTTCATCGCCGTAAAGCCGGAGGGTTTTTTTCTGTAAGACCGGATCGGCGATGATGGCGGCTAGCTTATCGATTCCTATAGAACTGTCGATTTCCCCTACCGCCAGCGCATTCAATAAAAAATGGTACGCTTCCGGATTGGCCATGATTTGTTCAAACATTTTTTTCTTGCTGAACATCTTTGTCCTCCTTGGATATCAACGATTTTTCTTTGTTGAAGATGAAACCCCTGCCGGTTTCTCTACTTTTGAAAATGACCGTGTTTTTTGATGTAGATTGGCGATTGACCCTTCCAGGATCCGCTGCAGATCCGATGTTAATTTTTGCAACGCGTCACGTTTTGTTTTTCGGTCCAAATAAGCATCGAGATAATTGTCAACCAACATCGGTTCTTCGATTCGAATGAATTGAAGCCGTTTTCCCGGCATCGCTTGATTTTCGTTTCCAGTGATGATCCGTTCCAATTTGCGAGCAGTTTCCATCAATCGTTCTTGACTTCGTTCGTTTAAATAACCGGGAAGGAAATCAAGCGCATGGAGCGCCAAACGCGCTATCTCGAATTTTTCTTTGTTTTTTTCAAGATGGGTCATCAACCGCCGGGCACGGTCTGAAAGCCCGCCTTCAAAGCATTTTCCGTATTCTTCCCGTTCAAGCCGTTCGATTAGCTGCCCGCTTAAGAAGAAATAATTTTCTTCCATTGTCTTTTCCGTTAGATCGACGGAGAACTTGGAAGCCGAAGTCTGTAGAACGGCTCCCATGAGACTCAAAAGTCGGTCGATGACTTGTCCGGAATGAACTTTTCCGAAGAATTTTTTCTCACAGCGTGAAATTTTTTCAATCAAAAGAGATGTGATGTCCTCGGGGTAAACATATTTTATTCCGACCGGCAAAATGTACATTGAATTCAGTTTTCCCGCCTGACGGCGCGCTTTCGCTCCTTCCAAAGCGAAGAGAGCCGTTCCCTGCTTCAAGACCGTGACGACATCGTTGAGAAAATGGAGCTCGCCTTCCGGAAAAATCAAAAGAGGGACGCGGCCGTCTACCAAGGCTTCCACAATGTAACGGGTCGCTTGAATATTAGTTCCTCCCCGTTCAACCGCGAAAGCTCCCAGCCGTCGGATGACAAAACCGCCCATCCCCCAATACTCTTTGAAAGCTTCCGGGATCGAGACATAAATCAAGTGCTTTCCGTAGCTTGCGGCGAGATCGCCGAAGGCGAGATGATCCAAGAAATCGGCATGTTTCATGGCGATAAAGTAAGCGGCGTTCGGAGGAATCGATCGCCAACGAGCGAGGCTTGCTTCATCGACAATTCGTTTCACATCTTTTAAAAGCACATATCGATTTAAAGGAACGAAGAGAGTATGAACGAGCCGATTAAATCGCGGGGGGAAAAACTTACGAGTCGCCAAAGGCTAGGCCACAGCGAGGGGTATATGAAGTCGGGCTTTCGCGGCAATCGTTTCAGGGTCGAGTCCGCATTCTGCAAGAAGTTTCGCTGGAGCCCCATGTTCAATGAAACGATCAGGAATGCCTAAGTTTTGAACGTTTACTTTTCTGAGAAGACCTCGATCGTTGTACAACTGAAGAACAGCGCTTCCAAAACCTCCATGAACGGCATTCTCTTCGATGGTAATGATCGTGGAATACCGATCGGCTAGGGAGAGCAAAAGCGCTTCATCGAGCGGTTTTATAAATCTTGCATTCACGACCCCTACCTCATGCCCTTGCGATTTCAGAATTTCCGCCGCCTTTAGGGCGTGGATGACCATCTTTCCAACCGCCGCGAAAACCAATCCTTTTCCTTCACGAAGCACTTCACCCTTCCCCCACGGAAGCACTTTCATTTCTTCGTCCATGGGGACCCCGCATCCGCTCCCGCGGGGATATCGAACCGCCACCGGACCTTTTTCCGAAGAGAGGGCGGTGAAAAGCATGTGACGCAGCTCATTCTCGTCTTTCGGCGCCATGATCGCCATATTCGGAATGACAGAAAGATACGATAAATCAAAGTTGCCGTGGAACGCTCCGCCGTCTTCGCCCACCAATCCGGCACGGTCCAAGCAAAAGACAACCGGAAGATTTTGCAAACAAACATCATGAACGATCTGATCGAAAGCCCGCTGTAAAAAGGTTGAATAAATCGCGACCACCGGCTTCATTCCGCCGACGGCAAGTCCCGCTGCAAAAATCACGGCATGTTCTTCGGCGATTCCGACATCATAATAGCGATCGGGAAACTCTTGCGAAAATTTTACCAAGCCGGTGCCATCCGGCATGGCCGCTGTGATCGCTACAATGCGGTCATCTTTCTTGGCCAATTTGACCAAGGTATCTCCGAAGACGCCTGTGTAGGAAGGCGGCGCTCCCGAACTTTTTTGCATTTTTCCAGTAGGGATGTCAAAAGGAGTTACCCCATGAAAGGTGCACGCATCTTGCTCCGCCGGTTCGTACCCCTTCCCTTTTACGGTCACCATCTGCAGCAAGACCGGTCCTTGCATTTCCTTTGCCAAGGTCAAGTGAGCCATCACTTCTTTTAAATCATGGCCATCAATCGGTCCGATGTAACGGAATCCGAATTCTTCAAAAAGAACTCCCATTTTATCGGGAGCGGTCAAATAGGTAAGTCCTTGTTCAATGGTGTCGGCCGCTTTTTGAAGGGAAGTTCCTAAAAACGGCAGACCTTTCATGAAATCACGAATTTCTTTTTCAGCTCGCCGTACGCGGGGACGGCTTCGCAACTCCGCCAAATATTTTGTCATGGCCCCGACATTTCGTGCAATTGAAAAAGCGTTGTCATTTAAGATGACAATAAGATTGGTTTTGTATTGTCCGATATTGTTCAGCGCTTCGTACGAAATTCCGCCGGTCAGCGCCCCATCTCCAATGACTCCGATGACATGCTCGGTTCCGCCGCGCGCGTCGCGCGCCTTGGCCAAGCCTAAAGCGACCGAAAGGGATGTGCTGGCATGACCGGCTGCAAAAACATCATGCGGACTTTCATATCGCCGGGGAAAACCGCTGATTCCTCCATACTGTTTCACCGTTTGAAGTTGGTCACGGCGTCCGGTCAAAAGTTTATGAGGATAACTTTGATGTCCGGTGTCCCAAATGATTTTATCTTGCGGGGAATTGAAAATATAATGAAGGGCAATCGTTAATTCCACCACCCCGAGGTTTGGGGCGAAGTGGCCGCCGATTCCGGAAATCGTATCGACAATTTTTTCTCGAATTTCCTGCGCAAGCTGGGTTAATTGGCCATAGGAAAGTTTTTTTAAATCGCTTGGACCATCGATTGTTTCAAGGATTGGATATTTTATCATGGTGTACAGGAATTCGAACTAAAAAACGGTAAATCCTCCAACATAATGGACAGCCTAAACGTGTTAGAAAGCCTCAAGAGTTGGCTTTGGGAGCTTCAAAGTTCATTCATTCTTCTTTGGAAAGGCCTCTTAAATGTCCTGGCGAAGCCTTTCTATCTCCAGGATACCGCTGAACAACTCGACGTGATCGGCGTCGGCAGTTTACCGGTCATTCTTTTGACCAGTTTTTTCACCGGCGCCGTTTTTGCCCTCCAAACAAGTGATATTTTACGGGAGTATGGCTCGACCGCTTCGATGGGTCAGCTGGTTTCATTCACGATGATTCGAGAGTTGGGCCCGGTTCTCACCGCACTGATGTTTACGGGACGCGTTGGCGCCGGGATTGCCTCCGAGCTGGGCGGCATGGCGGTCAGTCAGCAGGTGGATGCCCTTCGTTCTCTTGGAACCGACACCATCAAAAAACTTGTGACGCCGAGAATTATCGCTTGCTTGATCGCGCTTCCTCTTCTGACCGCGATTGGCGACTTTCTTTCGATTTGGAGCGGTCAGCTCTTAACGACCTATCAAATCCACCAAAATCCTTCGACTTATTGGAACTCGGTTCAGCAACATCTTAAATGGGAAGATCTTTACTTCAGCTTTTTTAAATCGATTGCCTTCGCGATTATCATCGTGCTGATTGCTTGCTACCAGGGATTGAAAACGCGTGGCGGCACCCGTGGAGTCGGCACAAACACGACAAAGGCGGTAATGTCGGCTTCCATTCTTATTATCGCCAGCGACTTCTTCCTGACGAAAGCGATTACTCTTTTTATTATTCATCATCATGGCCATCATTGAACTAAAGAATGTCACCAAGACCTTTGGACGCCAGGAAATTCTTCGCGGCGTCAATCTTTCCGTTAAGGAAGGAGAAACCAAGATTATTTTGGGTGGAAGCGGGCAGGGAAAATCAACGATTCTTCGTCTTGTTTTAGGTTTTGACATTCCGGACAGCGGTCAGATTTTAATCAATAATACCGATATTTCGAGACTTTCGGAAGAAGAAATGGTTCCGATTCGAAAACGAATGGGGATGGTCTTTCAGGAAAGTTCTCTTTTTGACTCACTGACTGTTTTCAATAACATTGCTTACCGTTATCATGAAGAAGCGAGTTTTTCGGAAGAAGAGATTGTGAGTAAGACGGAACGCCTGTTGCATTTGGTAGATTTGGAAAAAGAGGATCTTGTCAAGCTTCCTGAACAGCTTTCCGGCGGGATGAAACGCCGTGTCGCCATCGCAAGAGCCTTGGCCGGTCAGCATAAAATCATGCTTTACGACGAACCAACGGCGGGGTTGGATCCGATCACCGGTGGCCACATCACAGCCCTGATGATTCGTCTGCGCGATTTAGAGAAGATGACGTCGCTCTTGGTCACTCAAGATCTCATCTCCAGTTTTCAGCTCTCGACCCACTGCGCCCATCTTGAGAACGATCGAATCAACATCCGCGTAAATCCGAACCATCCTTGTACCGCCGACACAAAACTGGTTGTTTTAAAGGATGGGAGGATTCTCATTGAAGGAACCTTGGCCCAACTTTTGCAGTCTTCGGATACCTACGTGCAGCAATTTCTTTCAAGCATTAAATTGATTATCCCAAGGTCCGGCGGTTGAGGCAGGAGTTGCCTTAACAAAGAACAATAGAAACCACGTAATGTTTTCACCTCAAAACAAAACGCTCACCTGGTCCGATGTACGGATAGGCCTCTTCATTCTGGCCGGACTCATGGTTGTTTTAATGGCGATCTTTTTTCTTCAACCTGGAAAGCGTTTTGGTCCTACCGTTCGTGTAAGGAGTGTTTTTGCAACGGTCGGCGGGTTAACGAAGGGAGCACCGGTGACGATGTCCGGTGTTCAAGTGGGAAGCGTAACGGATCTTCGAATTCTGCGGCAAGGAAATGAAATCAATGAATTTCCAACCAACAAGGGGGTCCTGAAAGCACTGCAAGAAATTGAGAAACGGATGCAGCAGGTTAATGTGGCCACGCCTGTTGGAAATCAAGCCTACCGTAAATTGCAGCGTGAATATGCCATGGAACAAACTCACTTGAAACAAGTTTCAGTTCTCATGGATGTGTCGAAAGACGCCATGTCTCTGATTGGCGCGAATTCGATCGCTTGGATAAAAAATCAAGGGTTGGTCGGCGACAAACTCGTCGATATTACCACCTCCGGCCCCGATTCTCCAAAACTTTCCCCGGTCGTCGATTCCTCGGGGGTTTCCGCCATTGAAATTCGCGGACAAGAACCGACGGACATCAATGCCATTCTGCAGAATGCCTCCGGCGCCGCGGGATCGGTCGAAGAATTAATGGCCAATGTGAACTCCAACATCAGTGAAGG
>Ga0207156_10018_pt4 | contig 18439 bp, 11 predicted proteins | sample Alteio_BWMinHeat_24_FD_153514 | JGI IMG/M metagenome (GOLD analysis project Ga0207156, IMG submission 153514) | Enriched cells from forest soil in Barre Woods Harvard Forest LTER site, Petersham, Massachusetts, United States -... | ecosystem: Environmental > Terrestrial > Soil > Temperate forest >...
CGCGGGCGCGAATTCCAACATCCCGCAGGCAAGCGTAAACTCCTCTGTATCGGTTGGCTCGCGAGTCTATGTGAAGGATGGTTCCCGGGCTGCGGTTGCCTTTAGCGGCCGCAACTACGCGCGCCTTAACTCTCGGGCGACCCTCGACGTGCTGTCGCTGTCGCAACGGCGAACTCAGCTCGCTTTGCGAGAAGGCTCGGGAGTATTCGACGTTGGCGCGCTCGCTCCCGGAGAGCTTTTTGAAGTCGCCACGCCCAGCGGCGCTATCGATTTCACCCAACCCGGGCTTTATGACGTAAGCATTGACGATGCCGGCGCCGCCTCTTGTTCTGTTCTGAGCGGCGAGGCGCAAGTGGTCGCCGCTGGCGGGGCGGCCCAATGCGGCAGGGGAGAGTTGCTCACTCTCGGCGGCGACGGCGACGATGAAGCATACGTCTCACAGCTCGATCCGGTCGCTTCCGGTCAAATAGTCGACGACTATTATTCGTACCGCTATCCTGGAACCTACGACGGTCGTTATAAAGACTATAAGAGGTACCAGGATGATCCGTATTTCGACGATCCGTATCGGCGCTCGATAAGCTACCACTATGTTCCTGATAACGCTGATGTCGCCGGTCTTGAAGACCTGGACAGCAACGGCGACTGGCAGGACGTGCCCGGTCAGGGACACTGCTGGCATCCGCGCGTGAGCGCTGACTGGGCTCCGTATCGGGACGGCTATTGGGACAACGACCATTCGCTGGGGCTTACCTGGGTCTCGAGCGAGCGCTGGGGCTGGGCGCCTTACCACTACGGCCGCTGGGCCCACGTGAACAACTCCTGGTACTGGGCTCCAGGCGAAGAGATCGCAACCCATCCGGTCTACGCGCCGGCGCTCGTCGCCTTCGTTCCCTTTCCGCATGAAGACCGAGTCGGTTGGGTCCCGCTTGGCCCCGGGGACCCGTATGTGCCGCGTTACTACGACCACGATTACCGGCCGCAGTACATCGGCTCGACGACCTACGTCGAGAAGAACATCAATGTAACCAACGTGGTCAATTACAACGTGCCCGGCGCCGTTACTGTAGTGCGAACCACCGAGTTCACCAGAGTAATCACGCCGCGAACCGCGCTGGCGGCGGATCCCGGCTCGCTGGCAGGCGTGCGGCCTACGCTTGACCCGTATTCAGTCGCTCAAGTGCGCGAGCTGGCGCCGCGAACCCGGTCTGAGCGCGCGATGGTTCAGGCTCCGGTAGAGGCCCAGCAGGCGTTTAGGCGGCCCGTGATCACCAGTCAGCCCCCGGTCGCGCCCGCGGTAGTTACGTCCGCGGTTCAGGCCTTGAACGCCCAGCCGGTTTCCTCGGAACAAGGCAAGCGCAAGTTGCGCCTGAACAATACGGGGCAGACCGTCTCAGTTGTCCAGCCCAACGGCATTCCGATACCCCCAGTTTCGCGAGGGGGCGCTCCAAACGGGCCGCCGTCGAATCCGGGCCAACCACAAACGCAAAATCAAGCGGCTCAGAATCAGAGCGCGACCAACGCACAGCGCCAGGCGCGAATAGCTGAGCTCTCCCAGCAGGCGGCGCAGGGAAATCGCTCGGCCAAGAAGGAGATGCGCCAGCTCGAGCAGCAACAGAGCGCCGAGGACAGGGCTGCTCGCCAGGCGGGGCGTCAGCAGGCTGGGCAGCAAGCTGTCCAGCAAGCGCAGCAGCAGCAGGCTCAAGCTGGGCAGCAGGCCGAACAGCGCCGCGCCGAAAAACAGGCCGCCGGCCAGCAGGCGCAGCAAGCGGCACAGCAACAGCAGCAGCAAGCTCAGCAACAAGCGCAACAGCGCCGAGCTGAAAAGCAGGCGGCCCGTCAGCAGACGCAGCAAGCGGCACAGCAACAGCAGCAGCAAGCTCAGCAACAAGCGCAACAGCGTCGCGCCGAAAAGCAGGCGGCGCGCCAGCAAACCCAGCAGCAGGCCGCGCAGCAGCAACAACAGCAGCAACAGGACCGCGCGCAACGCAAGGCGGCCCGGCAAGAGCAGCAGAAGGCCGCGCAGCAAAAGGCTCAGCAGCCTGCCCAGCAGGAGAAGTCTAAGGCCGAGAAAAAAGCTGAGAAGGCTAAGAACAAGAACGGAGAAGGCAACCAATAGCTCTTCTTGGCTTATTCGGCATAACAAAACGGGGAGGTTCCGGTAGGACGGCCTCCCCTTATCTTTGGTATGCGTATGCGCGGGACTGCAGACGGCGTTTCAGTCATTCTTGAACGCGGAATAATAAGGAATCGTATGACTCTCGGCAGGCCACAATTGTTTTAGCCGCGACAACAACCGCCGAGCCGAATTGCCTAGACACCGCATTTGGTTGAATTCGTCACTCATCTCTGAAAATGCATCTAGCCATGCCACAACCTGTTGACGCAGGCTTGTTGCGCCTCGTGGCCGGTCTCCATGCAAGGCGTCCGGGACACGCCAGATTGTATGAAAGATGTTCCACCGTGCCGCTGCGTTAATCATGGCGGTATGAAAGAATGTGTCGTCAGCCGCCTCCTTGTATCCTCTGGCCAATTCGGATTGATAGCTCCCTTCCAGTCGGGAATAGAGCCGCCTGGGAATTCGCTTCGTGCATCCCCACGTCAGGCGGTGTGGCATTCCTTCGACAAGCGGGTGCCTGAATCCGCAAGCTCCAAAATCGATCAACCGGATACCAAGGCTGGTATATAGACAACCTCCAGGGCCATTCTGATCCCCTGGGCAGAGGACAGAGTACTGCTCAGGGCATTCCTCAATCCGGTGCGTTACACTTGCGATTTCTTCGTCGAAGCCGCTTTGAGGGACTATATCGAGTAGCCTGAGGACATCCTCGTACTCGCGAATCGCCTGTAAGATCTCCACTGACTCACGCCCTTGGCAGCACGACCACGGGTCGTGATAGAGAGATTTTGCATAAGGCTCGCCGCCCAAGGACTGCCAGATCGGCCGGAATTGGGCGCTCTTCCCCATAGTCGCACTGTGTAATTGTCCCAGGCATTTCATGTACAAAATCAGCGCAGCCTCGGCGTGATCGGGTTCGGCTCCATCCAGGATTTCGTGGGGCTCGGCAGCGTTCATGCCGAGATCCTCCGTCACAATAAATGGAGTTGAAGAATCGCCGCCGAACAGACGCGGACATAGAGCCGGGGCCAGACCAAGTTTGCCAAGAAATTCCAACGCCGCCCAGTCATTCAAAAGCATCTCTTTGGCGTAGGGTACGGTTCTCGGTCCCGCCTTCACCACAAAACTGGATGGTCTCCCTTGTGCCGGGTGGATTGACCGAACGCGCACGACGACATTGCCTGCTCGGCCGCCAAGCATCTCGTGCGTGCGGAGGCGAATCTCCGTCCCGAGCCGTTGGGACAGGACCCTCGACGCCGCTGTAACAAGCTCAGCAATATCCATATGGTAGTGTCCGCGCCATTTATAGTGCCATGCTGATGGCGGCGATCGATAGGGCTGACTTGCTCTATCTATTCGATCTCGATCTGTTCGCCTGGAATCCGAAATCAGAGTGGATGGGAAAGTTCGGGAGGAAAGAGAAAAGCATGCCGCAATCTGGCTTTCGCATACAGGTTCGCCTGAGGCGGGAGGAGTGAACAGGGAACAAGGGAGGGTTGAAATCGGCCTGTGTTTAATGCAGCATCTGTGCTATGCCGGCGGCTCAACCCGAACTCAGCACTCAGCGCATTGAGGCCTTCAGCGACGGCGTGTTCGCCATTGCCATTACGCTGTTGATCCTCGAAATCAAGGCGCCGGCTCCAACCGGCCAGAACGGCGGCCTGATTCTGCTGAAAGCCCTGCTCCAATTGTGGCCCTCGTATTTCACCTACGTCCTCAGTTTCGTGATGATAGGGATCTACTGGGCCAACCACCACTATTTGTTCAAGCTCTTCAAAGGCACGAATCACACCTTTAATCTCCTGAACATCCTTTTCTTGATGTGCATCTCGTTTTTGCCTTTGCCGACCCTGGTTCTGGGACAGTGGGTCGTTGACCCCGACAATCGCGTAACCGCAGTCACATTTTATGCTATAGGATTGACCCTGCCGGCGGCCGCCTGGTTTCTTCTCTGGCTCTACGCTTGCCGCAACAAGCACATCATCGACCAGCGCCTCGACCCGGCCTTCTTGCGCCGGATGACGCGCCAGTACCTGGCCTCGATCGCACTCTACTTATGCGCCGTCGCGGTGTCTCCGCTGAGCGCGAACCTGGGCCTGGCTATCTGCGTCGGGCTTACGTTCCTGTATCTGAGTCCGCCCCGCCGGCCTGTCTACTTGCAGGAGAAGGCTATAACCGAATGATGAGCCAGCGCCGACCGGTTGACGGGGCCGCGGCAGAGTCAGGCAACCACGGCGCTCAGCGAGTCACGGCCTTGACCGCCGCGCCGGGCGCCTGCTAAAAGGCGCGTGTGTCGCATCCAGCCGCTGGTCCTCAAGATTTGAGCCACGCGAGATATGAGCTTGGCGTATTCTTGCTCGGCGGCGAATTTGACCTATACGAAGACGACCGCCTCGTCGCCACCGTGGACGGCAAGCACTCAGAGGCCGAAATTCTCTATGGCAAGCTCATCCTGTCGTGCTGGGGAGAGGGATGGTCGCGTTCCTGGCGCGTCGATCGCTGTGAATTCACTGCCGCGCGCGCCCGTTTGCGCTGCGCCAAGCAAATGGGAACCACCGTTTGCACGCTGGATCTCCACCGCGGCGCCGCCAGGAAAGGGATCGCCGAGTCCCGTCACGAGTTTACCGCAACGCTCCGACGGCTAATCGAGAACAACCTCTCGGGCCTCAAAGTTGGGCGCGCGATCGCTGCGCGCGACGATCCTCACCAATTGTCGGTGGTGCATTCCCGCTTGATTATTCACGAGCGCGGCCGGCTGATTGCCGGGATCGGCATCGGCGAGCGTGAGCCGCAGGCGCACATCGACGCAACGCTCGGCGCGGGCCTGATATGGCTGGACGCGCTGCGGCTCAAAGGCCGCGGCGCGAATCGGCTGATGATCTTTGCGCCGCGAGGGCGGACCTCGGTGATCGCCGCTCGCATGGTCGCGGTGGCGCCGGCCGGAGCGGCGCTTTCCCTCTACGAAGTGGATGAAGCCGAAAGGAAGATCGAGCCGCTCGCCGCCTTTGATCAGGGAGACCTGATGGACAATCTGCGCAAAGCCGGCATCCGGCCGGTTTGGCCGGGCGAACGATCGGCGTCGCGCGCCTCGGCGCTGGCGGACTCGGTAATCCAACTCGCCCCCGACCTCATTGATACGCGCTGGCAGAACGGCTGGACCGTCTTTTCCATTCGCGGCCTCGAGTTCGCTCGGGCCTCAGTCGCGCGCAATATGATCAGATTCGGTCTGGACCAGCAGAAGACGACGCTTAACGAGGGGAATCGGTCGAAACTAGAGGCGCTGGCAGCCGAAATAGCCGCGACGCGCGCGCCGGAATCGCAGCAGCGCAACGCCGACCTCTTTCGCTCCTATTCAGAACGGTGGCTGGAATCGATCATTCGGCGGCGGATTGTCGCCGTCGATCCCACCCTGGATCCTCGTTATGTCTACACCCAGGTTCCCGCGTACCGCGGCGAGCAGCGTTCTTTCATCGATCTTCTCACCGTGACGCGTTCAGGGCGGCTCGCGGTCATAGAGCTGAAGGTAAGCGAAGATGCCGAGTTTCCTTTCCAGGGACTCGACTACTGGCTGCGCGTGGAGTGGCACAGGCGGCGCGGCGACTTCCAGCGGCGCGGCTATTTTGCCGGCCTGCAGCTTGCGGACGCGCCGCCGCTTCTTTACCTGGTGGCTCCGCTTTTTCGCTTCCACGCCTCAACCAGGTTGATCGCGGGCTCAATAACGGAGCGCGTGCCGGTTTATCGCATTGGTATAAACGACGATTGGCGACGCGGCGTGCGCGTGCTGTTGAGCGAAAGACTCAATGGGATTGAATGATTCGGAGATCGGCTAACAAAAGGTCTCCGCCGCATTTTGTGTCCGATTTGCTCTGGTCACGCATTCCCAGTAATCTGCACTTCATCACCTACGCTGATAGCAGACTCGGCGGCAACCGTCTGCTCGCTGGGTCGCGGCCGCGTGACAAAAAGAATCGCCGCCAGGTACAGGCCCGCGCCGACCAGCAGCGCCTGGTTGAAGCCGCTCAGGATGGCGATCACGAGAGCCGCAACCGAGCCCATAACCGAGGTGGCGCCGTTCACTCCCCACGCCCACGGAATGATCTCAGGCGCATAGCGCGCCAGGATGCGTATTCCAGTCGGCATTGGCATACCCATCAGCGTCGCAAGCGGGGCCATCAAACCGACCGCAATGACGATGCGCAACGGACGCGCCAGGTGCACCAGCCCATAGAATATCGGCGGCAGGATTAGGACGTAGAGAACCACCACCACCACGAGCGCCACGAGCAGTTTTGCGATCGTGGATCGCAAGTGATCTTCGTGGAAGCGGCCGCTTAGGAGGCTGCCGATCGCGCTGAAAGTGAGCAGAGAAAACAAGACGACCGCGAGAGCGTACACCGGATGGCCGAGGAACAGAATGAACTTCTGAATCAATGCGACTTCGACGATGATGAACCCGGCGCCGAGACAGGCAAAATAGAACACATACGATAGCTTGGAGCCGGCGCTGGTGGCCAGCGCCCGCCCCCGCACCAGCACGAGCGGGACGATTATGAAGAGAATGACGAGCGCCACGGTGATCGCGAACAGCGCGAACAGGATGAACGTCCCAAGGTTGGTCTTTTCCCATTCACCCGCGGCCGCGAGCGCCCGCCTCAGATTCGAAACGCGAAGCGAATTGAAGAAGAAGGGATTATTGTCGCGCGTCGGCTCGACATTGGTCTCAAACGAATTCCAGACGTCGGCGGGGTTCTCCGCTTCGATCATTTTGGTAAAGATGTTGGCGGGACGCGTCAGCGGAGTGTACAACGTGTGGTAGCCTTGATCGCCGGAGACCTGCTCGATCAGCCGCACTTCCGCGGGCGTGAACTCGCTCTTCTTGAAGATAAACAGCGCCGGCGAGCGATCATCGATCCTATTCAGATGCCTGTGTCGTATGAGGATTATATGGTTCGGGGCATTGCTTATGCCAAGCTCCTTCATCATCGTCCGCGTAAGCGAAATGAGCCGCAGCAACTGATCGGGAGGCTCGAAATACCACCTCGTCATCGTCAGCGCCCCGTCGTCAGTCAAGTGCGTAACGTAATCCTTAAAGGCTTCAACCGTATAGAGATTGTTTTCGCTGAGGGCGAAAGCTCCCGCCGCGGTAGCCGCCCACGTGTCGACCATGGTGGCCTGGATGATGTCGTACTGTTCCCTCGAACTGCGAATGAAGCTGCGCCCTTCGTCGACGACGAGCCTGACGTCGGGTTGTTGATAGATAGACCCGGCGTAGCTCTTGAACGGCTCCGACGACATGACGTCGCGGGCGATGATTGGATTGATCTCGACCGCCGTGATCTGCTTTTGGCCAAAGACCCTCGCCGTCATGACGTCATTGCCGCCGCCCGGCCCGATGATCAGGACGTTCGCATCCGGCTTTAGATAATGCACCAGGCCGCTCAGGCCCCCGCGCATGTCCTGATGCAGATCGCTGTTGCCCGCGTCTTTGCTGATGCCAGTGGCCGCATCGGCGTCGATCTTGATCTCTATCCCGGTGCTCGGTTCGCCCTCGACGGTTATGCGCGAAAACGAATTCCATTTTGAGAAGAGCACGTGTTTTTCTTCATAGCCTTTTGCCGTGCGCACATCGATTCGATGGGTCTTTATGTTGTAGCCTAGAAGTCCGCCAAGCGCGCCAACCAGGAGGATCGAACAGAATGTCAGCGCGCGCCCGCCCGCCGTTGCGATGCTGAACAGCACGGCCGCCGCCGCCGCGAGCGCCGCAACCAGCAGCACCGTGTTGATCGCTCCAATCAAGTTAAGGACCGGTATGAGGAGCAAGCAGCCGAGCGCGGCGCCCGCGAGATCGAAAAGATACAGCCGGCTGATTTCCTTGGCCAGACTCGTGATCGCAAGCGTCACAACGCAGCCGGCGAAGAAGAACGGCAAGAGCGTAGCGCCGTAGATCTTGGCGAGCCGGTAGTAGTTTTCCATCCCGGTCTCGAAACCCAAAGGCAACAGCAAAATCACATAGAGCGCAAAGATCGCGCTGACCCCGAATAACATCGACGCGATACTGAGCAGTCGGCCAGTGTGCTCGGGCTTAAGCCAGCGCTGCACTATATAAACGTAGACCCCGCTCGCGCCGGAGCCGAAGAGCGCCAGCGAGATCGCCAGAAACGCGAAATGGTAGAACATGGTTGCCGAGAACAGGCGGGTAAGGGAAAGCTCGAGCATCAAGACCGACATCGTCACAAGCGATATTCCAAGATAGATTCTCGTTCGATTCATCCATCGGCTCCCGTGAAGATTTGTGATTTAGCGGCTTTGCGCTCGCGGTTTCAGCAAACGCTCGATGTCCGCGCTCACCTCTTCGGCGCGCACATCCCAGGTTGATCCTCGAACTGCTTGCTGTCTCGCCGCCCGGGCGCTCGCAGTGTCGGCCGCGAGCGCGTCCTCCACCTTGGCGATAAAATCATCGTAGCCGCGCGAAATGCGCAGTATACCATCCAAAGGCTCATATTCGTAAATCGGCGTAATCACGACCGGCTTGCCGGTGGCCAAGTATTCGCGAACCTTGATGGCGCTGCCATAACTCACCCAGTGATTGTTTGTCACCCACGGCAGCACGCATACGTCGAACTGCGATGCATAGCGTGGAACTTCCGCATATGGCCGCGACCCGATGCAGTAAACATTGGGCAGCTCTTCGATCTCTAAGCGCGATGACTTCAATCCCATGAATACCCAGCGCCACTCCGGGCGCCGCCGGCTGACGTAGCGAACCATGTCCTGGTCGATCAGCCAGGATTCGATTGCGCCAAAATAGCCGAGGCGAGGCCTGGGGACGGAATCGATGTCATCCGGGGTGACCCATTGCCGTGAGGTCGCTGAAGCGAAGTGCTCGTAGTCCACAGCCTGTTCCAACAGTTTAGCTTTCCTCGCGATTTCAGGATGCGCGGCAAGATCTTCCTCAATCAGCTTACGGCCGGAATAATAAACCAGGCCCGCGCGCGCTAGCAGATCCTGATGCATCCGCGCGATGACTTCGCGCGCCAGGGCGTGGTCCATTTGGTTTGCATCGTACTTATCAGAGACCTGGTAGATCAGCGCCTTTTCGCCGATGCCGCCCACAATCGCTGCCGCCGTTGGGATCGCAATCCAGAGCACTGGATCGCGGAATTCAAAGGCTGCCATCAACATCTTTATCTGCGCCTTCAAGAGCAGCCGATTGAGAGTCCGCGCGAACTTACTGGAATAGCTCGGCAAGACCAGCGGAGTCACCACCACGATGCCTTCTTCAGTGCGCCGGACGAACTTCGCGTAGCTGCGGAGCTTGCGTTTTACCTTGTTTATTAAATCTGGGCTCCCGAGGGATGGCAGCCCCATCGAGATTGAATTGACAAACATCACGCGGTTGCCGCCGCGGGCAAGCCGCTTCATAATGTGATTCTTCGAGTGCGGATGGTGGTACCACCAGTCCTCGCCCCCAAAACAGATTATCGATTGATCGCGGATCAAAGTTGGGTCGGAGTTTCCTATTCCTGTTCGCGTCCTGGTTTCAAGGTTCGGGATTTCTAGTTTCGATCCGCCAGGTATCGCCCACGCTCCATCTCGGCAATCACCCGCGCGGCGTTATGCCGCCACGTATATTTGTCCTGGACCGTGCGCCGGGCGGCGGCGCCGAGACGCGTGCGCAACGGCGCATCTCTCGCAAGACGCTCGATCGCTTGAGCGAGAGCAGCGGAATCGCCGGGCGGCACAAGCAGTCCGTTCTGCTCGTCGACTATGACCTCGGCAATCTGACCGAGCCTGCTTGCGACAATCGCGCGTCCCACGGCCATATACTCAAACAGTTTGGTTGGCGATCCGAAGAATTCGCTGCCGTCCGTCGCGGGCATGTGCGGTGAGGCCAGAATATCACACGCCCCAAGATAGTCGGGAATCCGACTGTGAGGCACGCGCCCGAGAAAACGGGCTCTTACCCGCCCGCCTCCGCTTTGAACGATCGCCTCTGTCCGCGCTCGTTCATCGCCGTCGCCGATGAATAAGAAATGGCAGCCCGCCGTCTGGCTCACTTGCAGGGCGGCCGACGCCAGGGAGGGCGCTCCGTGCCAGGGGCCGAAGGTGCCGAGGAAGCCGACTACGACCTCGTCGCCAATACCTAACGCCTTGCGAACCTTGCTCCCCTCGACAGGACGAAACTGCTCAGCGTCGACGCCATTGGGATTGACGACAATCTTCCCCGCATCGACCCCGGCTTTGATCAGATTGTCGCTTTCGACTTTCGATACGGCGAAGATTACGTCGGCGGCGCGCTGGTTGAGGCGCTCGAGACGGCGCAACAAGTGTAGCTGGCCGACAGGGTCCCAGCGCTGGCTCACCCACGCCTCAGAGCCGTTATACTCGAGCGCCAGCGGCAACCCTTCCGTGATCGACAACAGAACACCGGTCCAGTTGAAGCGGCTGTAACGCTGATAGATGAAATCGATGTCTCCGTCCTCTTTCGTCCGCAGCCGAGCCATGCGCCATGCTCGCGCGGTGAAGACAAGATTGTTCCACAATTCGAATACCGCCTTGGTCGGACTCAACGCGGCGGACGGCCTTATGAAGGAGACCTGGTTCACACCGGAGCAAGCGCGCAGCGACTCGCCCGGCTCTCCGCCCTGCGGCGCGCCGCTAATCACGAGCCGCATGGTATGCCCGAGTTCTCCACACCCCCGAACGAATCCTTCCAGGTGGCTCGACATGCCGCCGGCTGCCGCCGCGGCGAGGGTGGCGCGCAGGACGAGGATTCTGCGGCCTCTCCGCGACGTTGGTTCGTTCTTCCGCCGGCTTGCGCGCGCGACTTGACGAAGCGCCAACCCAACCGACAGAAGTTCGATTCCCACCCAGACCGCGGGCACAAGCACGAGATACCCGAGAATTAGATCGAGCGCCAGCTTTGGGACGTCGATGAAGAGGAAAGCGGGACGTGACCGCGTTATGACGCGACCGCGGCGGTCCCCGAAAACGGCGCGGGGAGCCACGAGCATTCCGAACAAAAGCAGCGCTCTGGCGGCGCTCTGCGCCTCCAAATCAGAAGCGAATATGGCGAACGTGTGCGCGGATCCGAGACGCAACCGCTTCACTGCCTCACGCTTGGAACTCCATTTGAGATCTGCCTTGTTAACCGGGCGAATGCTCGCATCGGGGAAATGGCAGGCGGCCCATTCAACGGCGGCGCGCTTGTCGCCTGACAGATCCAGCAGCAGAACCCCGCCCCGCGCCTTCGCCTCTTCGTCGAACAGCGCCGCGGGAGGAAGAACGCCGCTTGCAACAGCGCGACTCTCCAGTTGCACATCTTGTGGGTTGCGGGATTTCGGCGCAATCACTTTGTTGCCGTAATCAGGAGATTCCAGCCAAACGAGCGCTCAAGCCATTGGAAAACGGTCTCGGGCATTGCCCGCCCGAGCGCTCCCAATTCCCCGCGCTGGAGTTGGCTCACTTCTATCCTCACGTCGCGGAAAGAGCGAAACAGGCAGCGGGCCTCGCGCCGCGTATACGTCTTCACCAGCGGACGCGCATCCGTTTGCGGATATTCGACGTACCGGCTCAGCATCGCCGCCGGGCTCTCGCGAAAGAGATCTCCCCGCAGCAGCCCTTGCCGGAACATCAGTGCGCCCCAATAATAGAGCGACCTGCGATGATAAAGCATCACGATCGCGCGGCCGCCTTTGCGCAACACTCGGTGCGCCTCGGCGACAGCGCGCTCGGTATCTGGCGTGTGGTGCAACACGCCGAACGAGTAAAACACGTCGAAGCTTTCGTCGGGGAAGCTCAGGTTTTCCGCATCGCCGATCGTGAACTGCCCCGCAAGTCCGTAGACCTCGAACCGGCGTCGCGTCACCTCAATGCTGCGCGGAGTGAAATCGACTCCGGTGACGTGCGCCCCGGCGCGAGCAAACTGTGTCAGGTCGGTGCCCGTGCCGCACCCGACTTCGATCAGCCGCTTGCCGCCGTACCGGTCAAATCGAATAGACTTCGGCATCCAGCGCGAGCAGACCTCGTAACGCTCGCGCTCGATTGCGTCGAAGTACTGGCGAGTTCCGAACTCGAAGCCCTCCGCCACATATGCGCCACAGGGATGCGCGCTCCACTGCGCCCGCGCTCGGAGTTTGTATGGGTCGGGGGATCCCGAGCAGCTCTCAATCTCGCTTATCTGATTGACCGGCATTCAGAGTCTCTTCCAACGTGCGCCTGAACCTTTGATAGTAGTAGAGGTGTAGCGCGTAGTCCAGAGCCATCGTTCCGGCCCCGGTCCAGGCGGCGCCCAGGATGTGGAAGCGCGGAACCGTCAGCACCAATCCGATAATGGCAGCCCCAACCACCGCCAGCGCGATATTGCGGACATCGCCGCCGCGCCCGTGCGAAGTCAAAAACATGTTGTACGGTTGAAAGAGCCCGGCGAACAGATTCAGCGCGGCAAACGGAAGGAGCAACGGAGCCGCGTCGGCGTACTTCGGAAACGCGAACCGCAAAATCATCGGCCCCGCCAAAACCAGCGCCGCGGCCGACGCAAGCAAGATCGCGGCATTGCCCAGGTTGACGCGGGCCGGTACGCGGTCAAGCCTTGCGAAGGCGCGGAACCGTGTAATTGCGAGCGCCCGCGAAACGCTCACGATTGGCGCGGACACTTTTTGCGCGAATGCGTATAACCCCAGAGCCGCGATGTCGGTCAGAAAGTACCCGATAACTAGAGTGTCAAAACGCGCCGATGCGACCCCCGTGATTCGGGCCACAGAAAGGTTGAGCCCATAGCGCCGCGCCTCTCCAAGCACCAGCTTCACGTACTCCGGCACGGCATCGAACCGCGGGCGCATGCCAACGAGCAGCCATACGGAGGCGAAACCGATGCCCGCCAGCCACGCTCCAAGCGCCGAGCCGGCGCTTAGCCGACTCGAGATAACTAACCCAATGAGGATGACCAGATATGCGCCCGACGCCAGGAGTTGAAACACCGACAGCCTGCGGATTCGGTTCAGCCCCTGGCAGCTCTGTTCGATTAGCGCCTGGAACGGCTGAAAAAATGCGAGCGCTGCCGTTCCGATGAGCAGCCAGCGCACATCTTTGCCGAAGATCAAATCGATCGGCGCAGCTATAGCGGCGATGAACAGTGCAAACGCGGCCGCTATGACTAGCGTTGCCGCGATCAACGCCCCTAGGATTCGTTGCTCGGTCTCCGGATCGGGCGCCAGGGCAAGAGCGCGCGCTCCGGCGGGAAAGACTCCAAGCTCAAAAAAGAGGCCGCCTATTGTTATAATCGTGAAGCAGAACGCAAACCGCCCCATCTCCGCCGGCGCCATCCATCGCGCCTGAATCAGCCCGATCACCAACCCGACCGCCATCGCGCCAAAATAGGCGGACAGGAGCATACCGGCTTGTTGGAGTAAGGAATAGGAATCAGAACCGAGGACTGAAGACTGAGGTTTCCGCCGTACAAGATTCAACATTCTCTTCTCTTCGCTGCTCAATCCCAACGGCCCGCGGTCGCTCCCACAGTGACGTATTCTTGCCGCTCGCCACTCAACCTCGCTTCCTTGAGTCTTTCAGTCTGGCCTCGGCGCCTCAGTCGCCCTTTTCAATCCAGCGATCGTACCACATGCTCAAATTGAGCAGCGTCCACAAGAAGAACGAATAGTCTACCGGTCCAGCGCGATGCTTGCTCAATAGGTCTTCAACAAACGTGTAGTCGAACAACTCGCGGCGACGCAGGGCCGAGTTCAAAAGCGTGTGCTCGACAAATCTACCCAGTCCTCCGAGCATCCAGTCCCGTATGGGCACGCCGAATCCTTTCTTCGGGCGATCGAGCACCCAATCGGGAATGCGCCCACGAAGGGCGCGCCTTAGAATGTATTTGGTCTCGCCGTCACGGTATTTGAGACGGCTGGGCAACGGCATGGCAAACTCGACTAATTTGTGATCCAGGAAGGGCACCCGCGCTTCAACCGAGGCCGCCATGGTGATCTTGTCTACTCGCATGAGCAGCAACTCGGCGAGCCTGAGCTTAAGGTCCTGGTAAATCATCCGCTCGAGCTGATGCGCATTCGGTTTCTGCGCCAGCAGACGGTCGAGATCTTCCCGCACGATCGAGTTTGACGAGAAGCTCGCCGCGTGGCCGTTGAGTTTGGCCGCCATCCTCTGGCGCGCTTCTGTAGTGAAGAGTTGCCGTTTCTGAGTCTCATAGAACGCGACGGCGCCTCCCAGGAACAGCTCCTCTCCGGTGGCCAGGCGGCGAAACAGGTCGGGGACCCCCTTGCGCCAGTTCGGCGGCAGCGCGCACGCAAAGAGCTTAAAAATCCCATCGCCCGTTGCCGCAACCGCGCGCCGCACCGGCTGCGGAGACGCTGCCAGGTAACGCCAGAAGTAGCGCTGGAAATCAAGATACTGAGTGTATATCGAGTACCCGCAAAACAGTTCGTCTGACCCTTCGCCGACCTGCACCACAGTCGTCCCGCTCTCCCGCGCAAGCTTCGATACATAGTACAGGGGAACGCAGACCGGGTCCGCAATCGGCTCGTCCTGGTGAAAGACCATCGCTGGAAGAAATTCGAGGAACTCTTTCTGACCAATGATGATTTCGTGGTGGTCGGTTTGGTATTCCTGCGCGACGCGGCGGGCCTCTTGAATCTCATTGTATGCGGCATCGCCTTCAAACCCAACCGTAAAGGTGCGCACCGGCTGGCTCATCAGCCTGGCCATTTCCGCCACGTTCGCCGTGGAATCGACGCCTCCCGACAGGAAAACTCCGAAAGGCACATCGCTCATCATGCGCTTCTCTACTGACTCTCGCAGCAATCGCTGAAGCTCCAACGCAGTTTCAACTTCATCTATTGGGGATGACTCGTTGCGCGCGGGGTTCGCCACGATGGCATCCCAATACCGCGTGATCTTGACCTCGCCGCGCGCATCGCATGTGAGCATACAGCCCGCCGGCAGTTTCCGGATGCCCGCGAAGAGCGTCTGCGGCGCGGGAGTCGTCAGAAAAGTCAGGTAGTGATAGAGGGCCTCTTCATCAAGATCAGGAGTCACCGCGCCATGAGCAAGAATCGCCTTAATCTCGGAGGCAAAGATCAACCGGCCGCCCGCGACCATGTAGTACAAGGGCTTGACGCCGATTCGATCGCGCGCAAGCACAAGCCGGCGAGCGCCCTGGTCCCACAGCGCGATCGCGAAATCGCCTTCCAGTTGCTCCAGGAAATCCAGACCCGCTTCTTCGTAGAGATGAATGATGGTCTCGGTGTCGCAGCGCGAACGATAACGGTGCCCGCGTTCGACCAGTCCAGGCCTGAGCTTGTCGTGATTATAGATCTCGCCGTTGAACGTGATCCACACGGAGCCGTCTTCGTTGGGCATCGGGTTGTGCCCGGCGGGCGATAGGTCGACAATTGCGAGACGGCGGTTGCCGAGGCCCACCCGCCTGTCTTCCGTCACATACGTCCCCGCATCATCTGGTCCGCGATGCGTCATAGTGTCCCGCATGCGCGCGATGAGCCCCGCCGAGACGCCTGGCTCGCTCAATCCATACTCATAGACTCCGCAAATGCCGCACATAGTCAGAGGTTATCCGCTACCGGGAACAGGTTGCAGGGGAGAGGCTCAGTTCGCGCGAAAGAACCATATCCTGGAGAAATCATTTCCTCCCTCCCTGTAACCTGTCCCCTGTAACCTGTAACCTGATTATCTCCTCCACCTTTGCTTCTTCTCCCGGCCGGTACGGTATAAGCAGGGTGACGTTCTCAAAAGGAACGCTGGAATGTAAACGATACATGATACCAGAAGATCGGGAGCGCGTCCCGAAGCTTGCAGAGACCCAGCGGTTCGCGATCTTGGGTTGGAACCCATGGCCCGATATGGGCGCAACCGTCAGGGCCACCCCCTCGCCGCGGGCGACAACACGTTGGGCTGTCCCGACCGCCACGTGCAGTCCGGCGTCGAAATTGAAAAAGAACTCGAATTGATGGGAGCCCTTGCCGGTGAATCTGTCTTCGATGATCCAATAACCCAAGATTTTGTCGAGGGTCACCAGGCGTCGGTGCGTGACCGGCTCCGCCAACCCTTCATATCCGCCATGCTCGGCGTCGAGGATATCCCGGTCAGCCGCGCTGTGCCACCGATTTACACGCGGTTTAACGTTCGGGCCGAGCGCAAAAGGCTGGCCTTCTGTAATCCGGCTTATCTCCTGGCCATCGATCCGCACCGTGTTGTGGTAAGCGGTTGAGCGGAAACGGTTGCGCCATCGCTCGCTGGCTGTGTAAAGAAAGGTTCCCGGATCGCGCAAAATGGTCCGGCCATAAGCGTACACTTCGAGCGAAAGCGCGTCCGAATGAGCATGCGAACCGCGGCCGCGCGCGCCATGATCGCCGCAGTCGACGATTGCGTAAAGCTGATTTGCCGCTACGGGATGAATGGATTCCGCAGGCTCCGCGGAATCCCGCCCCGGCGCGGAATCGCCGCCGCCCTCTCCGCTGCGCTCGGGGCTCGCCGATGGTTCGGCGATCGCGGCGCGCTGAATAAAGATCTGTCCCTGTTGAAACGCGCGCGAGGACTGCTGATCGCGGCCCGCAGGCAAGCTCTCGAATGCATCGACGCCGCTTTCACCGAACCACCAGACAGCCTCTTCGTCCATCTTCCCAGAACGTTTGAAGGCATTGTTCTGAATCAGAATGGCGGCAAGCGACATCAGGTAGGAGTGGTCACTGGCCGGGCGCTCGCTGAATCTGAGCAGCCGTCCGTCATCCGAATCACCGATCGAAGGCGCGAGCCCGTCCGGCTTCAGATACGCCCGCGTGAATTCGAACATCGCTCCGAGGCGCGCCCAGCTCTTGCCGGGCAATTCCAATCCGCTCGCCCTGCACAAAGCGAAAAAGAGCGTAAATATCTCGAGTACGAAGCGGTGATAGCCTATCGCGCCTTCGTAATCCACCCCATCCGGAAGCACCTGGCGCTCCAGCTCCGTCAACAAGCGCGCGACGCTGTAGTTCGCCCAGGCGGCGGATTCCTTGAAGTCCGGTAAAACCATGCCGATGGCGAACAATCCGATGAGGTCGGAGAGGTAATGATTGCTCGGCGTTCGATAGGAAAACTCCAAATTCGCGCGAATGAAGCGGCCATGCGCGAGGATCACTCCGATAACGCCCTCGATCGCGTCGTCGTTCATCAGCGGCGACAATCGAAACAGATCTGTTGCCGCGATCAGGTTCACTGCGCGAATGGCCGCTTCCATCGCCACTGTCCAGTTGACCCCAAACCCCGGCGGATTGCCTTTGCTCCATGCGGCGAGTTGCGCCAGGAATTCCTCTGTGTACCGTTCATCTTTAGTCAGGACATAGGCGCGTCCAAGGGTCGTGAGCTGATGCAGCCGATTAAGCTCCCAGACCGCGCGAACGTCGGCGCCGCGACCAGGGCGAAGCGGCACACGAGTGAAATGATCGAGCGGCCACTCAGCGCCGCTGGTCGGATCGCGGCTCCAATTGATTCTTTCGCCCAGCTCGAAATCACGGCCGAAAACTCTGATGCGGTGTAGCAATATCGCATCCGCCTCCGCGCGAGTCCGAGCCGCCGTATCGGGATAGTGCTGATTGATGATCGCGCCGCAGCGCTCGAGGTCCGCGAGGCCGGGCGTCAAGCGCGGGTGGGCGCGGCCGCGGATTCGGGCCGCAACCTGCGCCAGCGGCTGGCCGCTAAGTGAGCGGCTGAGTCGTTTCCCGGAACCATAGCTGTCGATCGGGTTATCAACAAGCCGGCTGATTGTGCGGCTTACTTTGCGACGGGTTCGCAGCAGCGCCTCACCGGCAACCTCGTAGGGCGTAAGCCCTTCCAGTTTCTCCCGAATCTTCACTTGGAAGTGCTGAGGGGGGTAGTTCTGAGTTCTGAGTGCTGAGTGCTGAGAGCGAAAGCGTTAAGCGCCTGGTGCTTAAAACGAGGTACTCGGGTCCACGGCCTCATTGCTGGCGCCGCGGACCAGCGTGCATTCCCTGCCATTCCTTGTCTTCTCATTCTCACAGTTCTCATCTCACGACCCCTCCATGTACTCAGCACCCGTAGCCATCTCTTCTCAGCACTCAGCACTTCTCATCTCAGCACCCGCGGCCTTCTCTTCTCACCACTCAGCACTTCTCATCTCAGCACCCAGCACTCCTCATCTCAGCGGAGCGTGGCCTTCTCTTCTCAGCACCCAGCACTCAGCACTCAGCACTCTGTTGTTCTATGGCGTCGACGATGCGTCGGCTGGCGTGCCCGTCCCAAAACTCGGGTGTCCGGCCTGGCCCCAAGGGCTGCTCGAGCGCCGCCAGAGCCGCC
>Ga0207156_10132_pt1 | contig 18275 bp, 15 predicted proteins | sample Alteio_BWMinHeat_24_FD_153514 | JGI IMG/M metagenome (GOLD analysis project Ga0207156, IMG submission 153514) | Enriched cells from forest soil in Barre Woods Harvard Forest LTER site, Petersham, Massachusetts, United States -... | ecosystem: Environmental > Terrestrial > Soil > Temperate forest >...
CGGTGTAGACCGACGTAGTCTTCCCGTTAGACGTGCGGCGCGCGGTGACCCTGACCGAGGCGGCGTTGCCTTGAACGTCCCTGGCATATCCTTCGATGGCGGCTCGCCCGCCGGCTACGACCTCATGCTGTATCGAGACCCGCCCCCTGAAGACCGCATTCTGCTCTGACGACGCGCCCTGTTGCCGCGAGGCATAAACTGTGAAGTTGAGGTCGTCGTCATCCTTGTCGCGACCGTTGGGCCCGAGTGAGCGGACGGCAAAATAGGAGTATTGCTGGTCAGCGAACCGGCCGTCGCCCACCATCTGATTGCCCCACGGGTCTTCCAGCATCTTGCGCTCCGCGTCGCCGCTGGCCGCAAAGCGTTGCAGGTCGCGATTGAAGCCATCAGGTGAGGGAAGATTCCGCTCATAATATCGACCCATCGCGACGGCGAGCGCCTGTACGCGTTCGAATGTCCGCCTCCAATAGACCGGCATGTACTCGGCGCGCTTGGCCTCGATCTTCTCGCGGCCAAACTCGGCGCGCACGTCTTTGTCGCGCACCGTTCCGGCGGCGGCGAGCAGCACCTGGGCGGCCCGTTCACGCCCCGCGATCTCAAGCGGCTTGTCCTCGTCCGGCTCTTCGCGCAGCACTTTGTCGAAAGAGAATTGATGCACCTCGTAGCGCGGCGTCAGCAGCTCCTTTTGCAGGTACATGAAGACTTTTTCGAAGCCCGGCTGTTTGTCCGATAGAGCAAAGACGGCCTCGTCCACAACCTCGATGCCAAGCGCCGCCGAAACGGGGCGGCCGGATTTATCGGTGGCGACGAAGTTGATGCGCGCGTCCTCGCCCGGCTTATAGCTCTCGCGATCGGCGGAGACCTCGATCTTCAGGTCGTCGGCCGGATCGACGTAAATTAGCCGGCGGTCCGAAACCGGATCAGCATCGGCGGTGATCTGATAGGCGCGCACCTCGATGGTTCCAAACATCCCCGGCGTCAACCCGATGGTTAGCTCGCCACGCCCTCCCGCGGTTTCGATGGCGCGCGTAACCAGAGTCTGGCCGTCCTTGACGACGTCGATGTAGACCGCTCCTCGCGCCTTGGTCGAAAACGTCTCCAGACGCATCGCGTCGCCGATCTTATAGATCGACTGGTTTGCGCGCAGCATCAAGCTCTGGGGCTGCGCCAGGGTCTCGAGTTTAACGGTCGCTTGCGCGGCGCGCCCCTCCTCGTCTGTCGCTTTAAGGTTCAGGACTGGCGGCGCATTGCGGCCGTCGATGGTCGTGATGGCGACTCCGCTGGCGTCCGTCTCGATTTCAGCGGGATTGATGTTGCCTGTCACCCTGGTCTTCGCCGGAGTCCCGTCCGGGTAGGAAGTGAGAATATAGATCCGGTTCTCGAGCCCTGGAAGGATGCGCCCGCTTTCCGGCACCGCCATAATCAGAAGCGGCGCCGAGGACACCAGGATGTCCCGCGATTTCGTCTCGGAATGCTGCGCCGTATCTTTGACCTCGGCGGCGATGGAGACGGGCGCGCTCCCCTGTTCAGTTGATCGTCCCGCAAAGAAGTTAGGCAGTTTCGTTGAGAAGGCGAAAGCGCCCTCGGCATCGGTCTTTCCGGTCAGGTGGGCCAGTTCGACGGCCTGCACGTCAAACGACGTCAGGGTCAGGCTCACGTCCGCATTCGTTATCGCCTTGCCGAAAAGGTAGTGAGCATAGACCTTTCCCGTGACCGTCTCTCCCGGCGCGAAGGTCTTGCCTGCGAGTTTTGCGATGTCCCTGTCGAGCCTGATCTCGAGCTTGAATTTCGGCAGGGTGTAGCGATCCACCGTGACCGTCTTCTCCTGCGTCGTCGTGGAGTCGCCGCCGCCCAGGATGGCGCGGACGTGATAGGGGCCGAAGTTGACTTCGTCGGCCAGTTCGAAGTCGGCCGAAGCGATGCCGAAGCGATCGGTGCGGCCTTTGTGCTTGAAGACCTTGTTGCCCTTGGCGTCCTCAACTTCGAGGGTGATCGCCTGATCGGCGACCGCGGCGCGACTCGGGCCGTCGAGAGCCAGAGCTCGCAGGTGCATCGTCTGACTGGGTTGGTAGATCGGTTTGTCGGTGCTCAGCAGGATCCGGTCGCGTCGTTCGAGCGCCACCGGTTGGCTGGCGTCGACCCTGCCGTAGATGGTCTCAGCGGTCACGTGCAATTGGCGCTGGCCGAATGAGTCGGCGGGCAAAGTGAATTCCACCTGGGCGGTGCCCAGTGCGTTGGTCGAGCCGCCGAACAGCGCCGTCGAATGCGTTCCGTCGACAAGAGCCAGTTTGATGCTGCTGCCGCCAAGCGGGTTCCCCGTCTTTGAATCCGCCGTGATGATGCGAATCGAGGCGGGGGAGCCGGCGGCGTAGGCGCGTTGCGCGAAGATGCGGACCACGGGCACGCGGAGGATTTCTGACAACGATACAAGTCGTGAACCCTCGCCGGCGTCGATGCTCAGGCGGTCCCAGGCTAAATCCTCGATGGCCACGCCTTTATCGATTGGCAGGGAGGCTCGCCAGGGGCCCCCTTTCGACGTAGCGATCGGTTTGGCGAGCCTGGCGATCGGTTTGTCTTCAGGGTCGAGGACCTGAAGGTTGAGCGTGCGGTTTTGCGCGATGGCTTCGCTGTAGGGAACCGAGATTTCAAGCGTCCCGTTGCGGTAGACGGCTGCAAGCTCGTTGTCTGCCGCGAAGACATTGTCGCGCGGCGCGAAAGTAACGGCTGTGATCGCAGCCGCAGTCGCAATCAGGACAAGGGTGGCGCGCACCCATTTGTTTTGTTGTAAATATCTCATCAAGCACTCCTCAGAATCCAAATTTTGCCGACACAACTGCACACTCCGGCCGATGGCCGGACCTGGCACTCTAATGGCGCTCTTTTGGGGAAAGTTATCCTAACTGGAAGTCAGGATCCGCTTCACCGCAGTAAGAGAACGGCAGGTGCGCATGGCGCTTGCAGGCAATTTGCGGAATCTGGAGTCGTAGGGTTGAGAGAGTTGAGAGACTGCGGAACGTAAGATTGAAAATTAGCCATTTTGCGCGCTTAAGTAGGGCATAGACGGTTCTGCATCAGGCTAATTTGCCGAGTTGCCTGAGCAACAGGAGGCCATCGAAATAGACGGTCTCTCGCACAATCAATGCATCAGCAGCAAAATTGTAGACCGTGCAAACCGGGATCTCGAAGGCCCGCCCTGTCGCTTCGATGCCCTCCCAGGTCCCGGTATGCGACCGCTTAACAACTGCTCCATTATGATGGCATCGTTGGCGACGTAGCGCTTTTCCTCCTGAACGCGCAGCTCGGAAAACCCGCCCTGTCCGCTGAATCCCAGTTCTTCATGGACCGTGCGAATCCGCCCGCGGTCTGCGACTACCTTCCCGTTTATGACGAGCACGGCGCCGAGGCCAAACGTCTTCATTAGGACTTCGATATTATGTTCGTTTTCGGCCCGTATGTGCTCTTCCAGAACGTCTAGGCGCGAGTTAAGAATTCCAGTAAGTAAGCCGCTAGACATGATTCCTCTCTTGACCGCGAACGTTCGTGCGCCGTTTAGAACTGCTTTTCCGGCTGCTCTTCGTTTGGCTCGAGTCTCTTGCGGAGCGCCTCTATGCGGGAGCGGAGACGGCTAGCCTCCGATTGGAGATCGTTTTGGCGTTGCTGCTGGGTTGCTTGCTGGCTGTGGATGTCGTCAAGCGCGCGCTGAAACTCGGCGCGCAGGGCAGCTTCAGCTTCGTCACGGCGCAGGCCGCCGCGCAGTATAAGCTCCCCTTGGATGTTTCGTGAGCGCCGCTGGATGTCTTGTTCACGCGCATCAAGTTGGGCTTTCGCGTCAACCGCGGCGCCGATCTTGTCTTCTACGCGCGCCAGCCTTTCCTCGTAGAGCAGTAGTTGTAGCGAGTCTGCATTGCGCCGCGTCTCCTGTCGCAGCTTGCGCATTTCGGTCGTCAGGATGTTGATCTGGCCGGCCAGATCCGCGACCGCGCGCCGCATCTGTTCTTCCGGAGTTTGAATGGTCGCCGCCAGGTCAGTATTCTCCGCGCCTTCGGCTGCCGGCTTCTGCGGCGCGCGCCGGGTTTGCGGCTTCGGAATCGGCCGCTGCGGCGACGGATCTTGCGCGCGAAGCGCCGCCGGAAACGCGAGAACCGTCAGCAAAGCGATGATGGCAACAATCCTGTTTGGTATTCTCATTCTTAGGACTCCAGAGCCGGCTGCAACCAATTTACCATTAATTCAAACCTCTGACGACCAGCCTGGTTCCTCTTATTCTTCTTGCGCCGCGAGATACCGCCGCCTTCAGGCGCGCGGAGCCTCAGGTTTCGCCTATGTAGCAGGCGTACGCTCTGCGAGATACCGCCGCCTTTAGGCGCGCGGAGTCTCAGTTCTTAGCCAGGCGGCGTTGACGTTGGCCCTTTGCCTCAAAGGCTGTTTTCCGTCAGGTTGACGCCGCCTCCGCGGTTCGATACCCTTCTGATTTCAACTACGTCCTTTGAGGGAGCCATCATAAACATGGAATTCATTGACCAGGCAGTGGAGCAGTTTGCACATGATCACACCAAGCCTGAATCCGATCTGTTTCAGCGCTTGCGCGACGAGACCTACGCGGAGATGAAGTATCCTCAGATGCAGGTGGGCCGCATCGAAGGCCGCTTCCTGAAAATGCTGGTGCGCTTGACTCAAGCCCGGCGCATCATCGAGATCGGCATGTTCACGGGCTACAGCGCATTAATGATGGCGGAAGGACTGCCGGAGGACGGCCGCATCATCACCTGCGACGTTGACCCGAAGGCGGAAGCCATCGCCCGTCGCTATTTCACTGAGAGTCCGCACGCTGAGAAGATTGAAGTGCGCATCGGCCCCGCGCTCGACACGCTAAAGACCTTGACCGGGCCTTTCGATATAGTCTTCATCGACGCCGACAAGGGGAACTACTCGAACTACTACGAGGCGTCGCTTGGCCTGCTGCGGCCCGGAGGCTTGATCGTCGCGGACAATGTTTTGTGGAGCGGCAAGGTGGTTGACCCCGGTGACGACGAGGATGCAAAGGCAATTATCGCCTTCGATACGCTCGTCCAAGCGGATCCGAGAGTTGAGAATGTTTGCCTCACCATTCGCGACGGCGTGATGCTGGCCTGGAAGCGACTCTGAGCGCTGGACCCGCCCCGGCCCCTATCGGTTTCGCGCATGCCGCGTAGGCGCTTCGATGTTCGAGGACTTGTCAACTCATCATGGCTTGATCAGCAGTCTGTTCTCCATTCCGCGCACGGCCGAGGCATGGGCGGCCCTCCGATTGAGTGGCGAGCAGGTGGAATTCTACCGCGACCACGGGTACATTGCTGGACTACGCTTGTTGAGCGGCGCGCAGGTCGAAATCCTGCGCCGCGAAGTCGGCCGGTTGATGAACCCGGCGCATCCAGGTCGGTCGCTGTTCTATGAATACCACTTGAATGAATCCGGTGATCCCGACAACGTGGTTTTTCACGCTCTGGGGGCCTGGCGCATCGAGCCCGGGTTTCATGATCTCCTGTGGAATCCGGCCTTTACGGCGCCTGCGTCGCAATTGCTCCGCGGAGCAGTGCGGTTTTGGCACGACCAGATCTTCTCTAAGCCGGCTCTCCATGGCGGAGTGGTGGCTTGGCATCAAGATTACTCATATTGGACGCGCACTCAACCGCTAGCTCATCTTACGTGCTGGATAGCGCTGGATGATTCCACGCGCGAGAACGGCTGCGTCCATTATGTGCCAGGGAGCCACCGTTGGCCCGATCTTCCGGTCACCGGCCTGACGGGGGACATGAACGCGATCCAGACGGTCTTGAGCGCGGAACAGCGGGAGCAGTTCAGGCCCGTCGCAGTTGAGTTGAAAAAGGGCGAGGCTGCGTTTCATCATCCCAGAATGATCCACGGCTCCTATGGCAACCGCACAGCTATACCGCGAAGGGCCGCTGTAATTAATGTCTTTCGGGACGGTGTGAGGTCGGCCTCAGACGAGCCGCTATTGGAAGGCGTTCCGCCGATCCCGAGCGGCGAAAAGATGGACGGACGGTTCTTCCCGTTGTTGCCGGCTTGTGCTCCTCTGGACCCGGTCGCGACATGAGCCGCGCAGCGCGGGGCCGTTAGAAGCGCGCATGCTTGCACTGATTCCATGTCGAGTTTTAGCCGGGCTTCTACTGGCGGTCTTCTTGGCGGCGCGTCCGGGCTTCTCTCAAGAGCCGCGCAAGGATGACCAGACCCCGCACAAGCAGGAAGTCGACACCAGGCTCGAGCAGGCTCTGAGTCGTAAGGACGCCCTGATCATAACGGAGACGCACGAGATCGGGGTGGTTCCCGGTTCGTTTGGCGCTCAGGTAAAGATTGAGGGGGTCGAGGTGGCGATCCCCGCCGAGGCTCTTAGGATCTTTGGACTACGGTTCACGCGTTCGGTTGTGCCGCAAAAGGGAGAGAATCAGGCCGGCCTGATCGATTTTGATGAGCTTGGCGCGCTGCAAAATGGATTGGATGAGATGATCAAGGCCGCCGAGCGAAAGCGAGCAGAGGTGGAAAAACGCGCGGCGGAGGCCGCAGCAGGTCCGCGGCCGCCGGTGCTGGCCGACCGCCAACCGCCGCTCGACCCGGTTGCGAACCCCTCGGCCGAAGCCATATTTGCGACGCGCGGCGGATTGCGCGTAGGTTTCGTTCAACGCGGGAGGGAGCAAACATGTTTCATCTCCGTAAACGGCTCCTCCCCGGATGCGAGCATCTATTTCGGGTCCGGCGCTCTAAGATACTTTCGCAGACTGCTCGCGCAGGGACACGAGAAGCTCGTCGCGCTGGGAGCGAAGTAGTTTTTAGTTTTTAATTCCTGGCGCGCTAGAAGCCCGAACGAACTAACAACTAGAAACTGAAAACTGAAAACTAAAAACTAAAACTTCCCCGGAGATGTAATTTGAGAAAAGCAGTAAGCGGCTTTGCCCTATTCTCCTCCTTCGCATGGTTGATTGCGGCGCTGGTTCAGAGCGGCGCCCAATCGCCTGCCCAATCCGGGCCGCCTGGGACGGACATTTACGTCGCTAACCTGGCGTATCGCTCGGGGCGCTACGTCGTCGGCAAGTTCGCGAACATCACGAAGAGACCCGGGTATGACAATCAGCCCAGTTTCCTGGCCGATGGCCAGAGCCTGCTCTACACCTCGATCCGCGACGATAAGCAAGCCGACATATACCGGTATGCCTTCAAGGACGGCTCGACCACCCAGCTAACGGCAACCCCTGAGAGCGAGTATTCGCCGACTCCAACGCTCGACGGCAAGAGCTTCTCGGTAATCCGCGTCGAGGCCGACTCAAGCCAGCGCTTGTGGAAGTTTCCTTTCGGCGGAGGCGAGCCGGCCCTTGTGCTGAAGAGCGTCAAACCCGTAGGCTACCACCTGTGGATCGACGAAAGGACCCTCGCGCTCTTCATCTTGGGCAAGCCGAACACTCTTCAGATCGTTGACGCGCCGAGCGAACATGCTGAGACGATTGCGGAGAACATCGGAAGGTCGCTGCTGCGGATACCGGGGCGTCAGGCAATCAGCTTCGTGCATAAAGTCTCCGCTGGCGAGTGGGTGATCAAAGCGCTCGAGATTAAATCCCACAAGATCGCGCCGGTCGTGAAGACCCTCGCGGGCAGCGAGGATTGCGCCTGGACCAGCGAAGGCCAGTTGATAATGGCGCGCGAGGGGAAGTTGTACCAGTACGACCCGGCAAAGGACAAAGACTGGCGCGAGTTTGCCGACCTTTCCTCTGAAGGAGTGACAGGAATCACGCGATTGGCTGTGAGCCCGCAAGGGAACAGGCTTGCGCTGGTTGCCGCCGACGCGCGCTAAACTCAGAGGCGTTCAAATGGCCGCCTGCTCGCGGCGCATGAGGCATAAGAGATGGAAATTCGCGACAAGGTTGCTGTAGTCACCGGCGGCGCCAATGGCATCGGGCGCGCCCTGTGCAGGAACTTCGCTGCGGGCGGGGCGCGCGCAGTTGTAGTTGCCGACGTTGACGGAGAGGGCGCCGCTCGCGTCGCCAGCGAGATCGGCGGGCTCTCGGTGGCTGCCGACGTGGGCGTCGAAGCCGATGTCGCAAACATCGTCGACCGCGCGCTGGACGCACATGGGCGCATCGACCTCTTCTGCTCAAACGCCGGTATCGGAGTTGACGGAGGCGAGCAAGCCTCGGACGCCGATTGGCAGCGCATTTGGCAGATCAACGTCATGGCTCACGTGTATGCGGCGCGAGCTGTCTTGCCGGCAATGCTCGAACGCGGCGACGGCTACCTGTTGCAGACCGCCTCTGCGGCCGGCTTGCTGAGCCAGATCGGCTCGGCGCCTTACTCGGTCACTAAGCACTCGGCGGTCGCCTTTGCCGAGTGGCTGGCGATTACGTATGGGGACGCGGGGATCAAGGTTTCCTGCCTCTGCCCGCAAGGCGTGCGCACGAACATGTTGGAGAATACCCGGGGCGGCGGATTTCTCCGCGATGGCGCCCTCGATCCCGAGCACGTGGCGGATGTCGTGGCGGCTGGACTCAAGGATGAACGTTTCTTGATTCTCCCGCACCCCGAAGTCGCGGAATACTTTCGCCGCAAAGCCGGTGATTACGATCGCTGGCTGCGGGGCATGCGACGGCTGCAGATTAATGTGAGGCAGCATCTGGACTGACCCATTCGACTGCCGCGCCTTGCCTCGATATAATTAGAGGTTAGCCGGAGTTGGCTGACCGCGCTCCCGCAACAAGCAATGAGCGCGCCTGCGAAAGGAGACTCACGAGGTTCATGGCGAAAGAGACGCTTCATCGAGAGGTTGTGATAATAGGTTCCGGCCCGGCCGGCCTCACGGCGGCCATTTACGCCGCCCGCGCCGACATGCATCCACTGGTGATCGAGGGGCATGAGCCAGGCGGCCAACTGATGATCACCACCGAGGTTGAGAATTACCCTGGCTTCGCCAAAGGCATTCAGGGACCCGAGTTGATGCATGAATTTCGTGAGCAGGCGGCGCGCTTTGGCACGGAGTTTATTGTCGGCGGGATCAATAAAGCCGATCTGCTGAAGCGTCCGTTCACGCTGCAGACGGACGACCACATAATCAAAGCGGAAACGTTGATTATCGCCTCAGGCGCGTCAGCAAAGTGGCTCGGCATTCCGGGCGAGGCGAAAGCGCCGCACGGGTTGGGCGGCTTCGGCGTATCCGCGTGCGCCACCTGCGACGGGTTTTTCTTCAAAGGCAAACCGATCGTGGTCGCGGGCGGCGGCGACACCGCCATGGAAGAGGCGAATTTTCTCACGCGCTACGCGTCGCGAGTTACTGTCGTCCACCGGCGCGACACGCTCCGCGCCTCGAAGATCATGCAGGATAAAGCCTTTAAGAATCCCAAAATAGATTTCGTCTGGGACACGGCGATCGAGCGCATTCTGGGGACGCCGGAGGCTGGGGTGACCGGCGTCAACCTCAAGAACCTGAAGACCGGAAAGGAAACGCTTTTCCCGTGTGAGGGCGTGTTCATTGCGATCGGTCACACGCCTAACACTGAACTCTTCAAAGGGCAGCTCGAGATGGACGAGGTCGGGTATTTGATCACAGCGGGCAGGTCGATGGCGACCAACATTCCCGGGGTGTTTGCCTGCGGCGACGCGCAAGACTCGTTTTATCGCCAGGCGGTCACCGCGGCGGGCACCGGTTGTATGGCGGCGATCGATGCGGAACGTTTTCTTGACAATTTACCCGTGCGCCTGCCCACCGGAGACGAGATCACCCTCGACGGCGAGCGTGTCACGGCCGATCATGAAAAGATCGTATTGCCTGATGGCGAGATCGTGTCGAACGCCCCGGACAGCGAGGCGGCTCGCGGCGACTAGCTCACCGTCCGGGCATCGCTATGGGTTCGGTTCTCGCGCGTCGGCCGGCGCGCGAAACGCGCGACGACCCTTTAGACGAAAACTTGCGCCGCCAGAGAGCACAATCCGACCCATCGCAAACGTAACAGTTTGCGCTACTACTCAAGTTGCGCGAGCTTCTCGTCCAGATCGGCGAGCGCGTCCGCCAGTACTTTCTGATATCTCGGATTACGGCTCGCCTCAAGATCGTGCGAGACCCTCGCCCGAGAAAGAAGCAAGCTCTTCTTCATGCGCTGCCCTTCGATCTTGGCGGCGCTTAGGCGCGTTCTTTCAGCCGCTTCCTGTTGCGCGTCCGCGGCGTCCATCTGCGCTTCAACGGCTTTACTCTCCCACCCTCTAGCCATGGCGCCAGTATAGCACGAGGATTGGAACACGGATATCACGGATTGGACTGGTTTCTGAGGGGAAGGATGAACGGGGAGGGGAGAACCGTCCCGGCCCTAATTTTCATTCTTCATCCTTCCTCCTTTACCCCAATCCGTCTAATCCGTGTCCTATCCTTCCCATGTTCTATCCTTCGGTGATATCAATAACCCCGGAGACGCTTCTTTGTCGGCGCGCGGCCGGAACAGAACTGGCCTGTCAAATAAATTCTAAAAATAGTTCTTGCTTTTCCAAAAAACTCGGTGTAGACTGTCGATGACTGCGAGTTTAGACATGATTAGACGTATAGCCACAGCGAATTTACATTGCTCAGAACAGCCGAGTTTCGGCTGGACGCTGGCGTATACGCCCAATATGACGCTCAAATCGACTGCTGTCCGATCCGGACGCTTTATAGATTTGGGTCGTCTAGTCTAAGCAAGCGGGAGCGATCCTCTCGCTCCCGAAATCCCTAAGCAAGCAAGCCAAAAGATCAAAGGAGCGAGACCAGGGCAATTCTGTGTGAATTGTTCATTGGAAACCCCGGTGGGGATTCCTGCGTTCTTTGACAATTTATATTCCCTACTAGCGGCCGGTGTGGCAGAGCGGCAATTGCGGCAGTCTGTAGAACTGCTGTCCTTAGGGGCTTCGGAGGTTCGAGTCCTCCTGCCGGCATAATCAAGGCAGGGATGAGGGATAAGGGATGAGGGATGAAAAAGGGGGGAGACCACCCAGGCGTGCGTGGCGGCACGCTTTTTCATTCCTCATCCCTCCGCCCTCATCCCTTCCCCTTGTACGGAAGATGTCCGGCATGGACGAGGAAGCAGTCTTGAAAACTGTCGCGGCTAGTCCGTCGGGAGTTCGATTCTCCCATCTTCCGCTTCGGTGGCGTCGCATAATGGCATTGCACCTGGGTGCTAACCAGGCGGGTGAACTCCTGTGGAGGTTCGACTCCTCTCGCCACCGCTGAAAGGAGGGGATGAGGGATGAGGGCGGAGGGATGAAACAGAGAGGACTGCCATTTCATCCTTATCCCTCATCTCTCCTTCAGAGCGCCGGCGTGATGCAAATGGAAGACATACTGCGCTTAGAACGCAGTTCCTAAGAGTTCGAATCTCTTCGGCGGCATTGAGAAAGTGCGAAGTGGAGAGTGAGGAGTTTGTGAGCGGATGTGCCGCAATTGGTAGACGGGCTGGTTCGAGAAGCCAGTGGATGCGGGTTCGAATCCCGCCGTCCGCACTGAGCTGTGAAGAGTGAAAAGTGACCAGCGAAAAGCGAAGAGCGAAGCCGGGAGGGGACGAGCAAAGAGTGATGAGAAGGGAAGAGCGATTGAGTGAGCGGATGTGCTGCAACTGGTAGACGGGCTGTCCTCAGACGACAGTGGTTGTGGGTTCGAATCCCACCATCCGCACTGAGCAATGAAGAAATGAAAAGCGAAAAGGGAGGTGGGGAGCGGACGGGCAGAGAGTGAGCGGGGAAGGGAGAGAGCGAGGGAGTGAGCGGATGTGCCGCAATTGGTAGACGGCCTGCTCTCAAAAGGCAGTGGTTGTGGGTTCGAATCCCACCATCCGCACTAGGAAGGAATCAGCTTCGTTGGTCCGGATGGGAAGACGTCGCCCTGCCAGGGCGAAGACGCGGGTTCGACTCCCGCACGGAGCTCCAGGTTGTGCGCGCGTAGCCAAGCGGCAAAGGCGTCGGTCCGCAAAACCGATCATCGTGAGTTCGATTCTCACCGCGCGCTCTTTGAGGTTTATGCAGGGGTGGAGCATCAGGCTCGTCTGGCTCATAACCAGAAAATCACCGGTGAGAATCCGGCCCTGCAACCAGCCTTGCGGGAGTGATGCAACTGGCAGACATCCTCGGCTTAAACCCGAGGCGCTGAGGGTTCAAATCCCTTCTCCCGCATTTGTTTGTTTGAATTGGCGTAATGAAGCGTGAGAATGGGAGGAACGAGAAGCGATTAGGATTGAATGGCGTGAAGATCGAGCTAATGGATGAAGACGGCGTATTTTTTCATCCTTCATCCTTCCGCCTTCATCCTTCTCTTCGGGGATGAATGCAAAGGGCCGCGCGCCTGGTTTTTCAAACCAGTCTTAGCGAGTTCAAGTCTCGCCATCCCTGCTGTTTTGCGGCGACCGAACCCAAACGGTGCGGGGACGGCCTGTGGAGCCGTCGTTAGAGAGTTCGACCCTCTCCGGTCGCCCTGAAGTCTTCTTGGGAAGTCGCTAATGGCAAGCAACCGGGCTCTGAACCCGGCGATGGAGGTTCGACTCCTCTCTTCCCAGCTTTGAGATCCCGGGCAGGAGGCTTGCGCTGATGAACTGTAAAGGACGGCAGGAAGGACCAGGATGAAGAGACCTAAGGAAATAGAAGAATAAGGAGCTAGGGAGAAAGTCGTCGAGTTTCATCCTTCATCCTTCATCCTTTCTTCGCTTTGCGCTGTCTTAGCTTAATTGGCTAAAGCACCCGGCTGATAACCGGGAGAGTCCGGGTTCAATTCCCGGGGATAGCATTACGGTGATGTGGCAGAGAGGTTATGCACTGGCCTGTCGAGCCAGACTATGCGAGTTCGAGTCTCGTCGTCACCGCTTCGCTCCTGTATCGGCCTCGCCTTCTAAGCGAGCAAGCCGTAACTGGAATGATGCGGGTTCGACTCCCGCCAGGAGCGCTAGAGTTGACGGGTCCGTAGCTCAACAGGCTAGAGCACCGGTCTCTTAAACCGGGGGTTGTGGGTTCGACGCCCACCGGACCCACTGTTGTTTGCAGGCTCCCGTAGCTCAATTGGCAGAGCGCCAGGCTTATACCCTGGAAGCGCCAGATTAGCGCGTGATCCCGGTTCGAGTCCGGGCGGGAGCATCACTGGGCCGGAAGCTCATCAGGATGAGCTCTCGCCTTTTAAGCGAGGGGTAGTGGGTTCGACTCCCACGCGGCCCACCAGGATTCGGGGACCAGGAACTGGGAGCCCATGCCCGCGAAGCTCAGACGGCGGAGCGCGCGCTCGGTAAGCGCGAGGCCGCGAGTTCGATTCTCGCCGCGGGCGTGGTTGAAAAGATGGCGGAATAGCTCAGACGGCAGAGCGCTTGTCTCATAAGCAAGTCGGCGCCGGTTCGATTCCGGCTTCCGCCACCAGGTTTGTTTGCAGGACGTTGGGGAGTAGCCAAGCTGGCAAGGCGCCTGCTTGTTAAGCAGGAGATCGCAGGTTCGAATCCTGCCTCCCGAGCCATAATGTCCGACAAACTTCAGTTTGTCGTTGCTTGCGCTCGCTGAGTCTTCCGGTAGGCGGGCAAGGACTAACAGCAGACCGGTCGGTGGATTAGTGTTGGCTTGGGGAGAAGACAGCGACAAACTGAAGTTTGTCGGACACTTTCGGGGTGAAGGCTTGATGGGAAGCCGCCTGGCCTGGGACCAGGAGATTGCGAGTTCGACTCTCGCCACCCCGACTTGGGTGTTTGAAAGGGGAGCCATGTTCCAAGGCGGCGACTTTGCCTTGCAAGCAAGGTGGGTAGGGTTCGATTCCCTAGCTCTCCACCAATATCTTCCGGGATGTAGCTCAGATGGAACAGAGCGCGAGTTTCCGAAACTCGAAGTCGCAGGTTCGAGTCCTGTCATCCCGGCTTGGCCGGATAGCCGAGATGGATTAGCGATGGTCTGAAAAGCCATAAAGACCAGTTCGATTCTGGTTCCGGCCACCATGTTTCTTGCGGAGTAGAGCAATGGGCAACTCGCCGGTCCTTGAAATCGGGTCATATGCTGGTTCGAATCCAGCCTCCGCAGCTTTGGCCCCGTAGCTCAGCGGAATTAGAGCGCCGGTCTACGAAACCGGAGATCGCAGGTTCGAGTCCTGCCGGGGCCACTGGGGAAGGGATGAGGGCGGAGGGATGAGGGATGAAGAGAAAGTGAAGAGTGAAGAGTGAAGAGGGAGACTACAGCGCGTCTAAACTGCGGTCCTTTTTCATCCCTCATCCCTCCGCCCTCATCCCTTCCTCATGCTGGCGTGGCGCAATTGGCGGCGCGGCGGATTTGTAATCCGACGGTTGAGAGTTCAAGTCTCTCCGCCAGCCTTTGATTTTGCGAGTGAAGCTCAAAATGGCCGAGCACTTGCCTACCAAGCAAGGTTGTGCGGGTTCGAATCCCGCCACTCGCTCTGTTATAGTCGGGTCGCCTAACGGTATGGCGCTTGTCTTACAAACAAGAACAGTGACGGGTTCGACTCCCTCCCCGACTACTGAGGAAGGGATGAGGGCTGAGGGATGAGGGATGAAAAGGGAAGGGATGAGGGCGGAGGGATGAGGGATGAAACGGAGATTGTCAGTCCTTGTTGCTCCGCACTGGTGTTTTTCATCCCTCATCCCTCATCCCTTGATTCGCCGGCGTAGCTCAGACGGCTTAGAGCGGTCGCCCCGTAAGCGACAGGTCAGGAGTTCGATTCTCCTCGCCGGCCTCAGGAGTCTTTATGACGATGATCACGAGAAAGGTGCTGCTCCTCAACGCTTCGTACGAGGCGCTGGGAACGATCTCCGTGCCAAGGGCCGTCCGCCTGATCTGGAAAGAGTCGGCGGAGCTGGTCGAACGCGACGGCGATCGTGTGCTCAGGTCACAGCGCTTCGAATTCGCGCAGCCGTCGGTTATCCGCCTGGTCCACTACGTCGACGTGCGCGGACGCCAGCAGCGCTCGTCGAGCAAACGGACGCGTATCCTGGCTCGCGACCATTACCGCTGCCAGTACTGCGGCAAGCGCGGCGGCGTCTTTGACCTGACCGTGGATCATATCCTGCCGGCATCGCGCGGAGGCTCGACCTCGGCGGACAACCTGGCGGCGGCGTGCTTCGCCTGCAACCAGAGAAAGGGCGACCGCACGCCCGAGGAGGCGCGCATGCCGTTGCTCAAGAATCCGGCGGCGCTGACCTACGGGATCGACCGCTCGATCCTGCAGCACGAAGCCGAGGCGCGCCCGGAATGGAGGAAGTATCTCTTTCTGGAAGAAGCCGAGCAGATTGCGTGAACACCTGTCCGCGGCGCCGGCGCGACACGCGGTCCCGATTGTCGCCAGGGTCGCAATATGCTACCCTGGCGACAATGTATGACGATCTCGAAAAAATACGCGCGATGCTCAGAGCCCATCAAGCACGGCAGGAGGCTGACATGGAGCGGCTGCGGAAGTTGTTAAATAGCCGGGCGCCTGGAGCCGGTCCGAAGCCTGGTGTGTCGGCGCCTCCTCTTTTGACAGAAGAGATGTACGAGCGCCTGAGGGCGTTAACGATGCCTCCGCGCTTTGACGTGGAGTAGCCGCTGAGCCGAGATTCACCCCCGCGTCGCCTCAAAAAAGATCTTGAGTAAATGAAAGGGCGTGCCTGCGATAGACACGCCCCTTCCTTGCAGTTCGATGTTCTGCTTCCTTACTGCACGTCGCTCACCTGGCCGTCAACGAACGTGATCTTCAAGTTCGCATACACGTAGATTTGCTTCGACCGGAGCCGGACGATCTGCTTGGGAGACCCCATGATCGCCACAACTTCATCCACCGTCTGGCCAATGCTGATCTCGGCTGGTTGCCCGGTCGCCCCAGGTCCGCCTTGAACGTCCGCCTGCTTAACTTGACTCAGCACGCCCTGTTCGGCGGTGTCAGCTTGCTCGGCCTGCTGTTGCAGCTCGGCGCCGACGTTCTGGTCCACAGGCGGCGCGTTGCGGGCAAACGGCGCTGGAGTGGCCCCGACGTCCGGAGCCGATGGCAGCCCGCCCTGGCCCTTTTGAAGCTGCTGAAGACCCTGATCGATGTTGGCGCGCATGTGATTCTGCATTTCCTGCAGATCCGACATGCCGACCGCGACAGTGGTTCCACGCGGGCAGTCCGGATTCTTGCTGGCGAACACCTGCAGGTATACGGTGCTGGAGCCGCCCGGCGGGGGCGTGCTAAGCCGCAGCACGTCGCCTTCGCTGAGCGCCCATTCGCGGCCGCTGCTGTCGCTCACCTGGAGCGAACTGGCGACCACGAAGATGCGCGGATGGCTGGGACTGGCTTCTCCAAGAATCTGAGGCAACCCCGTCGCGCTGGGATCGACATCGCTGCCTTGCGACACCCTCTGCTGCTCAGACTTTTCGAGTGCAATCTGCGCCTGCACCTCATCGGCGATCGCCTGCTTGACTTCCGGGGTAAGGACAACCTGTCCGCTGTTCTGGTTTGCGTAGGCTCGCGCCTGTGTATTGACCTGCGCCGTGTAGGCCGCCTGGAGGCTTGACGCGATCAGGAAATCCGTCAACCAGAATGCGGCGCTCGGATAGACCGGGTACGGGTTGAAGTAGTAGCCGTAGTAGCCATACCACGGGCTCCCGCCCCATCCCCACGAGTAGCGCACGGGCGAGTACCAGGGATTGTACGCCCATCCGTAGAATCCGGGTTGATAGTAGTAATACGGCCGGTAGACGTTCAGATAGAGCCCGCCGTAAGGATAGCGCTGATAATAAAGTGGGTACGGCCGGCCATTGAAGAAGTAAGTGCGGCCGGCAAACTGATAGCCCCCGTACGCGAAGGGTCGCTCGACGTAACCGTAGCCCGGGCGATAGACCACAAGGCGCGAGTGATCCTGGCGCTCGACGATTACAGTGCGCGTGGTCGAACTGCGGATGATGGTCATGTCGCGAGAGTGGATTTCCCGGACGCTGCCGTCACGCGCGAAGCGCGCCGTAGAACCGTCGCGGCTGCGGAAGGTCTCCGGCTTGCCGGTTGGACCCTTGGTCAGCCCGAGGCGCATGTTCCTGGTGTTGACGCTGGAGGCCGTAGTCGACCCGCTGGTCGAACCAAGGGATGTCGCGCCGCCCGCAACCGTGGGATTGTTAGCGCGCCTGGTTTTGTCGAGTTTCGTCGCGCCGCCCGGATTGCCGGTTGTGCCAGTCGGGTTGCCGGTTGTGGTGGCGCCGGTGCTGCGGCTAGTAGTGTTCGTCGCGCCGGTTTTGGTTGTTCCGGCGGCGGTCGCGGCCGCCGCGTCTTTTCTGGCTCTTCTTCGGGACGAGGAGTCAGAGCCCGCACTCCCAGTGCCTGAACCAGTCCCGCCGTTTGAACTCGAGCCTGTGCTCGGAGGCGGGGAACTTGGCCCGGTGCTCTTCCTGGGCGAGCTGCCGCCTCCGCTTGGGTTAGGAGTGCTTGGAGCCTTGGCCTTAGCCGGAGCGGGGGCCGCTGGCTTTGGCTTATCCTTCTTGTCCTTGTCGTCGGCGCGAGTGACCGCAGAGGATGCGACCAGCGCCGTGATCATAAATACACCAATTCCCAGGCGCCATCCGCCTCTGCAGAGCCGTAAGATATTCATGAAGATTCTCCCTTACTACGTCCGCCCCAACTCGGCTTCCGACACGCATAGCGGACTGTGCTTCACCCTTAGACGCATTATAGGTCCAGTCCGCATCCGCTGCCAAGTAGTTAGACGCTGGGCGCTGTTAGATAGACTGAGGAAATGATTGCTGGCGACAGTCAACGCCCTAAAACGTCAGAGCGGGGACCGTCCGAAGAAGCGATCCCCGCGCATCCTGCCTGCAGTGATTGAGGGCTTCATCCGCGACCGCGGCCGCCCCGGCCGCCGCCACCGCCGCGCCCACCGCCGCCGCCACCGAATCCACGGCCGCCTCCGGCTGGGCTGGTTCCGCGGCCGCCGCCGCCGCCGAATCCGCGTCCGCCTCCGGCTGGGCTGATTCCGCGGCTGCCGCCGCCGCCGAATCCGCGGCCGCCTCCCGCTGGGCTGATTCCGCGCCCGCTGCCAGGCGCACTAAACCCGCGGCTGCCGCCAAAGCCCCGGGCAGAACTCGATCGCGCGACAGAGGCGCGATTGCCGAATCCAGCCGAGGATCGCCCGGCCCCGCTAGAGCCTCGCGCGCCCAGTCTGGCCCCGCTTGATCGAGCCCCGCCGAGTCCGCGGCTTGCCATGGCGGCAGCGCGAGATCCTCGGCTGTTCGACCCTCGCATGCCGCCGGCTGCCAGCCCCTGACCCCCGCGCCCATTTGCCATCGTCGCGCCAGCCCTATTG
>Ga0207156_10133_pt1 | contig 18243 bp, 12 predicted proteins | sample Alteio_BWMinHeat_24_FD_153514 | JGI IMG/M metagenome (GOLD analysis project Ga0207156, IMG submission 153514) | Enriched cells from forest soil in Barre Woods Harvard Forest LTER site, Petersham, Massachusetts, United States -... | ecosystem: Environmental > Terrestrial > Soil > Temperate forest >...
GGAAACCGTGAGCGCGAGCCTGCCGCTCAATGCCGGCCAGCGCCATCGCCGGATACAGCACCTTCTTTCGCAGATAGTTCGGACCCCAAGGGGGTGGCAGAAGCAAATACCTCGAAGTGGTGTCGCCAACCTAGTCCGTAAGCGGGTACAATGGGATGTACCGAGCTCAAAAAGTCGAATAATCGGGCGCACATCTCGGATTGGTGGTGTACCGGGCAAACGCTAGAGGCTGGCGGAAAGCGTGTCGTGGAGAAGGTCATGCGTGTTCTGGAATCACATCAAGAAACGGACTTGGCGGTCGGACCGGTCAACGACGAAGCGGCCGAAGTGCCTTTGCCCATCTCCCTCGCACGCGAGAACGGCACCACTCCCGAGCACGACGACAGGCATGACGACCTAAAGAGAGTGCGCAACGAGTCGAGAAGCTCGGAGCCGAGGCTCCGGCAGATCATCGACAAGATCCCTACGCTCGCGTGGTGCAACCTGCCGGATGGTTCCAATGAGTTCCTTAACCGGCGATGGCACGACTACACAGGTCTCTCCCCGCAAGAGGCGTATGGCGAGGGTTGGAAGGCAGCGATTCATCCCGAAGACCTCTCCAGATTGACGGCAAAATTAGGAGCGCTTAGCGATCTCGAGCCGCGTGAGTGCGAAGTGCGATTACGGCGTTCCGACGGCGTCTTTCGTTGGTTCCTGTTCCGGATCGATCCGCTGCGCGACGAAACCGGTGAAGTTGTGAGATCGTACGGCTCGGCGACCGACATCGACCAGCTAAAACGGACGGAATCGCTGCGCTCTGCTGAAAAGCGCACGCTTGAGATGATCGCCGATGGCGCGAGCCTAAAGGACATATTGAACAACCTGTGCCGTTCCATCGACGTTGAGGCTTCGCCGGTGATATCAACGGTCCTGTTGTTGGATCCGGACCGGGAGCGCCTTTGGCATACGGCCGGCGCCCTTGTCCCCCGCGATTGGCTGCCAGTAATCAGCCCGCTGCCCGTCTCTCCGCACGCTGGTTGCTGCGGCGCCGCCACGGTGTTAAAAGAGCGAGTCATCGTAGCTGACGTTGCAACGGACATAAACTGGCTGGATGAGTATCGAGACCTTGCCATCAGGAACGGAATTCGGGCGGCGTGGTCCGAGCCGATCTTGACGAAGGATGGCGAAGTGCTTGGCACGTTTGCCCTATACTCCTCCGAGCCGCGGATACCCACGAACGCCGAAATCGAACTCATCGAGGGTGCAGGGCACATTGCCCTAATCGCGATTGAACGCCAACGATCCCGAGCTGCCCTCACGACAGCCCTCGACGAGATCGCCAAATCCGAAGCTGAGCTTCGAACAATCATCGATGCAATACCTCAGCTCATTGTCGCTATTGGGGCCGATGGGAACTTTCTGTCCACGAATCAGGCGCTGCTGGATTACACCGGCCTAACGAAAGAAGAACCGGCGTCTGAGAAATTTCTTCATGTATTTCATCCTGAGGATTCCGAGAGATTGCGGAACCAACGCGCCGCCGCGCTCTCGCGAGGAGTTCCGTTCGAATACGAACGACGAGTGCGCCACAGGAATGGTCATTATCGTTGGTTCTTGGTCCAATACAACCCGTTGCGGGACGAACGAGGAGAAGTCATCCGCTGGTATGCAACCGGCACCGACATCGACGATCGCAAGCAGGCGGAGGAAAGAACGCGGCAAGAGAACGTCGCGCTGCGAGAGCAAATCGATCAGGCCTCCATGTTTGACGAGATCGTAGGCTCGTCCCCGGCCTTGAAAACGGTCCTTTCTAGCATCGTGAAAGTGGCCCGTACCGACTCTACGGTGCTGATTACCGGTGAAACCGGTACCGGGAAGGAACTGATTGCTCGCGCCATACATAAGGGTTCCGAGCGTGCCGGCCAGTCTTTTATTAGCTTGAATTGCGCCGCGATTCCTTCTTCGCTCATCGCCTCGGAATTGTTCGGCCACGAGAAGGGGGCATTTACCGGAGCCCTGCAGCGCCGGCAAGGCCGTTTTGAGTTGGCGCACTCCGGCACGATCTTTCTCGATGAAATCGGCGAGCTTCCCGCAGATACTCAGATTGCGCTGCTTCGAGTGCTCCAGGAACGCCAATTTGAACGTGTGGGTGGCAGCCGCGTCATCGCCACGGATGTTCGAATAATCGCCGCCACCAACCGCGATTTGCCGGCCGCCATTGCTTCAGGAACATTCCGCTCCGACCTCTTTTACCGGCTGAATGTTTTCCCGATTGATATGCCGCCTCTACGGCAACGGAAAGAGGACATTCCGATGCTGGTCGAGTACTTCGTGAGGCGCTATGCGGACAAAGCAAGGAAGCAAATCAACAAGATCGACAAAAATACGCTCAAGCTATGTGAGTCGTATCATTGGCCGGGAAACATTCGTGAGCTGCAAAATATTATCGAGAGATCGGTAATCCTCTGCACCGGGGATACCTTTTGGATCGATGAGGCCTGGCTTTCAAGCCAAGACGCACCTCGCCCGGGGTCGTCAGGCTCTCTGACAGAGAACCTCCGTAGCTACGAAAAGCAACTCATCGAAGCGGCCCTTGCCGAAAGCAACGGAAAGGTTGCTGGGTCGGATGGGGCGGCCGCCAAACTCGGAATTCCTCGTTCGACGCTGGATGCGAGAATTAAACAGCTCGAGATTAAGAAATACAGCGCCCGATAGTTGCCCCCGTTCAACTGCCCAAAATCCAGCCTTTTCCCCAAATTACGTCACTCGAATTTCTCCTTCGAGCCCTGTTTTCAGTGAAATCCAATTGGGCACTCGGTTTGCTCTGCTAGTAATGCGGGAATGATGGAAGGGGATCTCGCGACGTTGCCCAAGATCGTCGCGATAGAGTCTGCTCTGGAAGCAATGACTTGGTGAGCACACTCACGGGCCAACAGCCACTCGCGATGGTGGATTGCATAGTCAAAAACAAGGCCCGATTCAGTTAAGGTAAGAGGGCTCACGTCAGTAACCTCTTGAAAGATAGGAGCTGGATATGGATAACATTGAAGAGAAGGCGACTAACACCAAAGAAAGGCCTGAGCACCCTTTCCCAGTAGTCCCCACAACAAAGATTCTGGCTATCGGACAATTCACGAAGGTTCCCACACCGGAGCAAATAAAGGAGGTGTTTCCCAAGGAAGTGCCGGCTACGCTTCGACTGTATCTGGCTGGCAAGATCGACCAATGGTGGATTCGCCAGACGCAGACAGGCCCGGTGTTCCTGTTGAACGTGACCTCGCTCGAAGAGGCGCGTGCCCTGATGGAGGATCTGCCGTTGGGTCAAGCGGGCCTTATGAAGCACGAGTTCATCGAGCTTGGTCCGCTGACCCCACTTCATCTGCTCCTCACCGATGGCGGCGCGCGTAACGAAGACTTGTGAAGTGGAGACTCAATCGGGTCGATCGAATGATTCGCTTTGCGCTAGCCGAAATGCGATACGAGAGTCAAATTGAACTTAAAGGAGAGGTACAAATGAAAAGCACAGACAATGCAGTGGAAGTGTCCGGACTGACGACGACAACGAAGTTCGATGGGGTCCTGGTCACCATACGCTCGCGTAAGTCCTTCTTCGAGGTCACTCAGGCGATCGAGAGGACCTTGCCGCGCTTCCACATCCCCAAACTGATGGAATATGTGACACACGGCGATCGCGCGGGTGTCGAAGCTTACGTCGCGTCCACTTCCGATCCCTTCTCTATCTTCTTTGACTTCGAACAGGGCTCCACCATGCGCCTTGCGGGGATTCCCATCGAGTCGAAGTTGTATCTCGTCGGGAACGCTGTCATCGCACGTGGCCTCTTCGAGTACAGCGGTGCCGCCGGGCTGGGCGCTCCCGTGCGCATCTGCGTGTCACAGCGGGACGGCGAGCAGACACGGATCGACATGGACCAACAGGTGTCATTTTTCAGCAAATTCCCGGAGATGAAGGCGTCGTCAGTGCCCGCTCTGCTCGACGCCAAGATGATAAAGGTCTTCGAAGAAGCCGCGGTCTAGGAAAGCGCGACGGGATCGCGTCCGTGCGCCTTGTGGCTGAGACCCTTTCTACTCTTTCTACTCCCGAATGCGGTGAAGACGTGGGAGATCAGCCACACCGCGCGGCGCGGTGGTTTCAGTTCTACGTAGTCAGGCTGCTGATGTCCCTGCTCGCCTAGCAGTTTGCTGCAAAAGTAAGTGCGCAGGCCAAAGACCTACTCCATTGGAGAATGACAGACATCAAAATAGAGCGCGGCACGAATCGAAGGGCAGAAGGATAAAAGTACCATGTCGGAAATGTTTTTAGTGACGGGATCGACCGGATCGACGGGAAGCAAAACCGTCAAATGCTTGCTCGATGCAGGAGCCCGCGTGCGAGCATTCGTTCACAGCGAAGATGAACGTTCGGCGGCTTTAGCCGTCCAGGGTGCCAACGTTGTGAGGGGCGATCTGCTCGATTTCGAAGCCGTCTGCTCCGCACTCGAGGGAACTCAGGGCGCGTATTTTGTTTACCCCATCAGGCCCGGCATTCTACAGGCATCGGCGTACTTCGCTCAGGCAGCGAAGGAGGCTGGCATCAAGATCGTTGTGAACATGTCCCAGATTTCGGCGCGCCGGGAAGCGAAAAGTCACGCTGCCCAGGATCACTGGATTTCGGAACAGGTCGTTAACTGGTCCGGCGTGCCTACGACGCATCTTCGTCCAACCCTCTTCGCGGAGTGGGCTCTGTATTGGACCGATCAAATCAAGACGGGAACCTTACGGTTGCCCTTCGGGACTGGAAAGCATGCGCCGATCGCGGCTGAGGATCAGGCCCGAGTGATTGCGAAAATCCTGCTCACCCCGCAAGAGCACAAGGGAAAAGTGTACCCGCTCTACGGAGAGAAAGAGTACAGCTTCCCCGAAATTGCTGCCGAGATCGGTAAGGTCATCGGCAAACCCGTGGGCTATGAGCAAGTGGACGCGTGGACGCTTAAGGAGCTGGCTGCCAACAGCCCACGTCGAAATTACCAAGGTCGAGTACAAGCCGTTACCGATACACAATGGCAGCACTTCGAGGAGATTGCGAAAGACCACCAGAATGGAGTGTTTGCTGGAACAAACGATCTGGTTGAGAAGATCGGAGGACGACGACCAATCGGGCTTCCTGAATTCCTTGAGGCGCACCGAGGCGCGCTTTTGTCCTAAATTCGTGAATAAAAGGAGCCGAATTTGTCGGCTCCCCCAGTGTGCGGTTTAGATGTCATTCAATCTCCAGGGCACCATTAGCTTGGAACCTTGGAAACCGTACCGCAAACTAGGTGACCTTTATGAACAGCAATGAAAGAAATTCAGAAATCAGCTTCGAACAAGGTCATTCCGGAGTCGTAATGAGAAAGGAGAGGAAGGTGATTCCTATGCCAGCCATTTCTCGCCGCGCTTTCCTCGCGAGTGGGACTGCTGTTTGTACCAGCCTGCTGCTGGGTCGGATGGCTGGAGCGGCAAGTTTCGGAGGCGTCGACGGCCCCGCGCTCAAGGAGTACGACGTTGTTACGAATGGCATCTCCTTGCACGTAACAGAGCAAGGAGCAGGGCCAGCGGTTCTTTTCTGTCACGGGTTTCCAGATACTTCTTATACGTGGCGCCAACAGATGAAAGCCGTCGCGTCAGCCGGATTTCGAGCCATTGCTCCAGATATGCGGGGCTATGGCCGCAGCTCAGCTCCGCCGGACGCAACCTTGTACACGCCGCTACATACGGCCGGTGATCTCGTTGGATTGCTCGACGCGCTGAATGTCTCCAGCGCTGTCATCGTCGGCCATGACTGGGGTGCAGCCCATACGTGGAACGCCGCGCTGATGCGTCCCGACAGATTCAAAGCGGTGTTCTGTATGAGCGTTCCTTACGTTCCGCGTGGGGATGTCAGCGTCTTCGAGCGCATGCGAGAGTCCGGCCACCAAAACGATTTCTACATGTTCGAACAGATGAAACCGGAGGCCGATCAAATTTGGGCGAACGCCTCCGTTACCATTCCAGGGATTCTGTATTGGGCATCGGGTTCTGCGCCAGCCGACACACGGTGGAACCCTATGGATCCTGCACGAAGCCTTCATCGTCCGGCTCCCGGGCCGTTGCCGTCATGGGCGGAACCTGATTACGTTACCCATAACATCGCTGAATTCCAACGCACCGGCTTTCATGGAGGCCTCAACTACTACCGCGCTGCCGAACCGAGTTTCTATCTGTCCGGTGCCTGGAAAGGCGCGAAGATCACCCAACCTTCCTTTTACATTGCGGGAAAGTCGGACGGCTTGGGCGCACTCTACCCACCTTTCGAAAAACTCCGCGCCGGTCTTCCCGGTCTCGTGGGGAACGTCGAGATTGACAATGTGGGCCACTGGGTACAACACGAAGCCTCTGCCGAGGTCAGTGACCAGCTCGTGAAGTTCCTGCGCACTGTAAACCGACCTAACCCGCTGCCGAATGGACACTTCGATGAGACATTTATCCGGCGTCCTGGCTCTTACTGACACACCGGCAAATCTTTAAAACTGAGATCAAGCAATAAAAGGAGAAGAAAAATTGGAATACAAGACACTAGGGAATACGGGACTTCTCGTATCAAAATCTTCTCCTTGTCCTGATTCTAACATTCCTACGGCCGCAGAAATAAAAAGGTGCTTACTCAAATAGAATGAACACCAAGTAGTTGGCCTTTGATCCTCCTGCGATGTTTTGTGGCAAATTTGTGGCAATGCTAGGCAGAAACCAGCGTAAATCGGCCGTAATCCCCGCACTGGTCGGTGGCGCTATCCTGTAGTGGTTTCAATGAGTTGCAGCCTATTGCACTCTGGCGCACTGCCCACACATTGGCCTTAAAATCCTTTACACGAGAGCCCTTGCAGGTGGTTCGAATCCTGCCCCGAGCACCAATATCCTCATCAGGTTGCAAGTTTGATGATCAAGGGCCTTCGCCGCTGTACTTGCCCTTTGTGGAAAATTGTGGGTCGCTCGTTGCTATGGTATCCTATGCATCGGGAGATGGGTCAGAGTGAAGTTGGATGGTCATTCATCAATTAAACTTAACGAGATGATGGTAGTGATTCTAGGGCTTCCGGGCTCCGGCAAGGGTACTCAAACCCGACTAATCTCCAATGAACTGGGAATTGGATGCATCGGATTTAGCGATCTTCTGCGACGTGAGGTGAAGAAAGGAACAAGAATGGGGGCTGAGATTGCAGGCGTCTTAGATGACCACAAGCTCGCCCCAACAGAAATTGCCGTGACCTTGATTAATGCCTGTTTCTCGGACTCTCACTTACGAAATGGGTTTGTTCTTGAAGGTTTTCCACGCAATCACGACCAGGCGCTTGCTCTCGATAAGCTCCTGCAGGACCGCAACCTCAGTATCAATGCGGTGTTTTATTTGGAGATATCGATGGCGGAAGCGGTGCGACGTCTTTCGAACCGTGCCATATGCCCCAACGAGGAATGTGGTCAGATTTTCGCGACCCACGATGCTCTGAGCGTAGGATGTTGTGACCAATGCGGCACAGTCTTAATTAGACGACCCGACGACCTGCCGGAAATCGCGATGAAACGTTGTGAACTCGCAAAAACTTCCACTGAGTGGTTAGAGCAATTCTACCAAACAAAACTCCACAGAATACGTGCTACAGATTCGCCTGAGCGAGTGACTTGTGCTATTCTTTCGCGGCTGACAGGTGTGAGCACAAGTAATTAGGCCGTAGTACTTCGCTGCTATAATTGAAAGCCATGGTTCCTACATCTTCGTTTCCTAGAGTTTTGTCGGTCCCCCACGGTGCGGACGTCGCTTTACTTACGACGCGAAACGCGAGCGTGAGGGTCTTAGTCGCCAAATCACCTTCCGACTATGAATTTGATGTGCGGCCATGCCTATCGAGCATAAGGGCCGTCCTGGACTCTGATTTTGATAAAAGAGCACCTTTAGCAGTATCAGCTGCGACTCAACAGTCACGCCGATTGCAGGAAAAGCTGGAAGCGTTGGATAAGATTGGGTTGAGCGAAATCTCCTTTTCGAGAACCTTTCGCGGCTGTCGTGTGATGATTTTGTCGCAGAAGGCACCTCTCGCATTGGCTTGGTCGGTCGGTCTTGAACGGCTTTTAGAGTACTCGCTTCACACTCAAACCGTTTTCTATTCTCAACCTGATTACGATCAAATGGCGGCCCTCCCCGAAGTCGAGCGCACGCTTGGTCCAGCCTTACGGAGGTCCCGTCATTTGCCGACGGCGCTCGGGACTCTTGTCGTATGTTCGGAGGTTCTTCGCACCGGGGGCCGATCCCTTGGGAGTGTGCGAGCGGGAATAGTGGGCGTTGGGAACGTGGGAAAGCGCATTGCTGATGGCCTGCTCGAACGTGGAATCCGCGAACTGGTTCTGTGCGACAGGCGTGCCGGAGCTCTCTTATCTCTCACTGGTCGTTCCGGCGTAGTCATTGCACCTTTGGAAGACTTGCCGGACATGCAGCTAGATGCCCTGATTTTGGCCGCCGACACTGGAACATTGTCTAGCGAGCTAGCGCGGAAACTAGCGTCTGGCAATGGTCGACTCTTGGCAGTCGGCGGCCCCGAGGCCGGACTCGATGCGTCTTATGACGCGATCGAGATCCTCGTTGACGCCGGGATCATATTCTTACCGAGTTTCCTGTGTGGAGCGATCGGCCTGTGTGCAAACCTAGAGGAAGCTTTAGGGGTCGTAACCTCAAACGGAGCCAGGCTCGATGCCATCACGGCTGTGGTACGAGAGACCTTGAAGATCACACTTGAGAGCAGGTTGCCATTCCATATCGCTTTGAAAGAGCTACTCAACCGCCAGCGTGACTCTGCACAGAATCACACAGGTACCCCAGATCAAGTCGACAACGCATTGCGACACTAGGCGGCTAGGTGTTCCAGCCTATTCGGCCGCCCCTCGGAACGAGGGAAGAGACGCCACTGGGCTAGTTTTCCGAATTCAGTTTACCGTCGGGACGGCTATGCCTCGATCGCCGGAATTAAGCCACCAGGCGTCCGGCGGGCGGGACGCGCCGGAATCGTTGGCTGTTTCACTGGAATACGCTCTCGACCAAGGCATGTATGAAAAGCAAGCCTCGCATTCTCATCGTTGGGGATACGATTTTGAACCGGACCTATCGCGGTAACCCAGCGAATCAACAATCTGCACCATTCCCGTTTTCATTTCTGAGTGAAGAGATTCTTTATCTGGAGGCTCCGCCCGAAGAGACCGTGCAGGGAGTAGGATTCATTGCTCGGTATTTGGCGTCCGGGGGGACATTCTCGGCCGTAAATGTTTGGACAGGTACAGGAGACGGTCCGCTCTCAGATCTGCTCAAAGCGCAGTTCGCGGATTGTTGTGGCAAAGCTTCTCATTTCGATCTAGACGGTGGCAGTACACGTACTGTTACCCGAGTCCTGCGCAACGTTAGCAAAACACGCCTTTGGTCCGAAGCGCCCTCCTATCGCTCTGAACTTCGACTTGACCACACGAATGGGGCGTGCCTTGATCTGGCATCCGTTGCTTCTGATCTTCGAGAAGCGATCGGCCCGGGCGACCTCTGTCTTGTACGCGCACTTAGTCCGGACCTGTTTGCGTCCACACCCGAGCAAACGAATTCGCTTCTGCTCAACCTTCAAAGAGCCGTACAAGAGATCGGTGGCATATTTGTTATTGACTTGCGTCCAATTCCCCCCGGTCTCCAGATAGTAGACTCTAACACACTGGTCCTCTCAACCATCGGTCGGCTTCGCGACCATCGGGAGGTTTACCGACATTCTACAGATTCGCCGGAGAAGGCAGCAACCGAATTTGTCGCGGATTCATTCTGGCGTCTTACACCTGCCAAAGGCCTGATTTGCTTTGCAGGTAGTCAAGGTATCATCGCCTGCGAACGTGCAGATGCAATGTGGGAAGCTAACCTTACGAAGGTTTTCTTTTCATGGCCAAAAGAGGCTGTGGATGGCTGCGGATTAGTCGTTGCAGGAGACGCATTCGTGGCAGGAGCGGTGGAAGCTCTTGGCCTAGGCAAAGAATTTCCGGAGGTGGCTCGTCGCTCTGGAATGGCATATTCGATTGCATTCTCTCAGAGTCTCGGCCAACCCCTCGATTTTCGCGAGGTTAGCCGCCGCTCTCGCAGTCTCCCCAAGATTTCGACCACGGCTGTCGGAAATAGCCTATTAAACAGACTGCGGCACGCTATTTCCGTAGCGATTGAGGAACCCGATCCTTGGACCCCTGGGTTGAGACCTAAGAATGGGGTCCTCTCCGCTACGGTGTCAGACTTGCAAAAGACGTTGAAGGAATGGAGACCCCGAAAAGGGCAGGATCTAGTTGCTGTGTTTGGAGAATCCCGATCTGGTAAAGAGTTCGTCCTGAAATCTGTTTTGGATTCACTAGGTCGGGATCGCGTCGGGCCAGTTAACGTCTACCAGTTTTTGTCCGAGGCCCGCGGCTGTCTCAATGAACTTCTCGGAAAATCGAGCGCACCCCCTGCGGTCCTAATATTGGATGAAGTATCATCCGGTGAAGCGGCTCGTTCAATTTTGACTGTGCTCGCCGAAAAAAAACACCGCAGCTATTCCACAAACGATCCGGAGCTCGATTTCACCAAGAATCCAGTAATACTGCTGTCCTCGATGGACCCGGAACAGATGTTGGAGGATCTGAAAGGACGGCTCTGGAATCGAAGAGGAATTGTAGTTCCCCCCCTTCGTGAGCGGTGGGAAGAAATTCCACTAATCATTCCGGCATCCCTCCGAGAATCGGGGGTATTTGAACGCACGCTTGAGGTCTTGATAAGCCATCGCTACTTAGCCGCGATGCTGTTTCACGACTTTTTGCCGTCCGACGTTGGCATTGATGTGCAAGGGAGTGGGTTGGACCAAAGAAATTTTCGTGCTTTGTTCGACCTGATCTCTTGGAGCATTCAACGTGCTCATGCTGATGCTGATGCGCGTTTGGACACCGTAACTAAAATCGGAGCCGCTCACTTGCCTCCTCCCTTGCAGCGCCTGTCAGCACCCTCCATTCCGGACGATCAGTATCTTCGGTATGCGGTCGGGCAACGTATAACGCAAATTTAACGGACTGTCGTAGAGGCAGCTGGCAAGCACACTGCTCTTTAGACCTCTTTAGACCTGGGGCTAAGGCGGCTAAGGCTCGTCACCCGAGAATCATCACCCTGTGCTAAGTCGTTGAATCGGATTCAGCTCGGTTTGTTGCAGCCCGGAGTGATCTCACTCTTAATCAGCAGAGTCGAAAAAGCAACCCTGCGCGCCTTCATGGAACGACCGAGAAATAGCGATCCATAAAAGACGACCTGACTGGAAGTCGTCGGGTCGTGATTTCCGGGGGCGACCGGAATGTTGTATGTTCTTTGCGGTTATTTTCTTGGGCACAATTTGGGCACAGATTGGGCCAAACAGGAGCCAAAACCAAGCAATGACAGGCAGCTAAAGCATTGAAGACAAAAGACGAGCATGTGGATTGTTGTACTCATAACCCAAAGGTCGCAGGTTCAAATCCTGCCCCCGCAACCAACAATAGCCGCCGCAAGGCGGCTATTTTATTGGAGTTACAAGCGCCCTCCCAGTGTCATTAGTTAACTGACCCCTCGATCCTCCGGATCCAAGAAACGCTAGGAGAATGTACTCGACAAAAGGGTATATATATTGCCCGAGTGTTGGCGCATTGCCGGGCCAGCCTGAATCAATTCCCTGCTCACTGAATGGGTTCGTTGCATACTCAAATCTTTAAATACAACATGTTAGGGGTTCGCCAGCTCGCCCGAATCAGAACCACCGCGTGCTATCAACGCGACGACTCCGTGCGTAACATTGTCAGAATATCATAAGATCATATTATGATCTTGCAATCGGTCAATAATGTGGTATCATGCGGGCGCTTCAAGGGCTGTTCAAAACCTGTCTTCCCCTTCGTGGCGCGACGCGGGTCAGCAGGGGATTCCCACTAAGGGCGTTTTTCGGAAGGAGACGTCTGTCTTGGCGAGCACGACCAAAAGGTCAGCCAGAGTCCTCTGTCGCAGTGGCGCCGTGTGGGTATCAGCCAAGCAATTCTGGGCCTGGGTGAGGGAAGGCGTCGTAGAATATGTAAGTGAGCCGCCGCTTACCGGTAAGTTTCGAGGCGCGCGCGAACATCTCCTGATAAGCGTCCGACATGTTGTTTTGGATCTGGCCTGCCCCGAACATCTACACGAAGTGTCGCAAGCGAGACGCCGACAAAAGAGCCGTCGGTGAGTTGTGGTCATCCAATTCTTAAGAATGGGGCGCGTTCCGTTGCTGGAGGTGGGAACAGACTGGAAGCCTGCGGCCCCGGCAAAGACTTCCAGTTATTGAGTAGGGTTGGGAAGGGTGAAATGGACGGCAAGGTGTTTAAGCTGATTCAACCGATTTCTAAGCGGGACCAGGTGGTTTCGACCCTGAGGGAGGCGATGCTTTCCGGGACGATTCAGCCGGGCGAACAGATTGTAGAGAGCAAAATCGCCGCGCAACTCGGAACGGGCATACCATTGGTGCGGGAAGCGCTCATCGAGCTTGAACACCTCGGATACGTGCAGAAGACCCCATATAAGGGAACTTCGGTGACCAAGCTAGGTCCTAGGGATTTGGAACGGATTTTTCGGCTCCGAGTCGAACTGGAAGCCCTTGCGATCGAGTGGGCCAAGGAGAACGTTACACCGGCCGACATCGAAGAGATGAAGGGAATGATCGAGGGCATGAAGCAGGCAGCCGTACGGCTGGATCTCAATCAGTTCTACGAGAATGATCTGGCCATCCACCGGAAGATCTGGGCGCTGTCAGACAATCCATATCTGGTGGACGCGCTCGAACGGGTGGTGGTTCCGCTCTTTGCTTTCTTTCTGATGAAAACGACTCGTGAGCGCCAGTCTTATACTGAAAGCGCGGAGACGCACCAGGAGATCGTAGAGGCCCTGGGCGCAATGAGTGCGGCGGCCCTGCGTGAACTGATGAGAAAGGCTCTTGCGGACTGGAAGGAAGATATGCTGAAACTGCTTTTTGAAAAGCAGGAATAGTCATCAGGAGTACGAGAATGCACTTCATTGCAGTGTGCCTGACACTCGCGCTAGTTGTTGTCAATGCAGGTTTGCCCCAGATCCAGCGAAGCGCCTTGCGGAGTTTGAGCGAGGACTTACAGACCGGGACCGATGCTTCGCAGGCTGACGCGTTTCCGCAAAAGGAAGCAGCGGTTGAGCCTCCGTTGGAATGGGTTGATGCTGAAACCGGCCACCGAGTAGTGCGGCTTTCCCGGGAGGCGGGCAGCTCATCTCTCTATTTCCATCAGAATGGGTACACGGCGAACGGCGACCGCCTGGTGTTCACAACGCGTGACGGGCTCTCCTGCTACAACTTCAAAACCCGCGGCATCGAGCGGGTGGTCCAGGGCCGGGTTAGCGGCGTTGTAGTCGGCAGGCACACGCGGCAGGTCTTTTACTTCAAAGGGAATGCAGTCTTCTGCACGAACCTGGACACTCGCGCGACAAGAGAGATTACGCGGCGAGATGCCGTACAGGCTGCCAACCTCGATACCCGCACGACCCAGGAGATCAAACTTGCGGAATTGAGGTCGGGCTCGGGTTTGGCCGTCAACGCGGACGAGACGCTGTTGGCGGGCAGCTTTACAGAAGGCGGCCAGAAGCCTGCAGCCCCACAAGCCACTGATGCAGGGGGAGTGCGCGCCGACGCCTACCCTGGCAAGGGACAGATGATGGAGGAGCGCTTAGCAGCCCACCTCCCGATGGCGCTCTATACGATCAACATCAAGACCGGCGAGGTTAGGACCTTTAACCACTGCACGGACTGGCTAAATCACGTCCAGTTTTCGCCCACGGATCCGAGCCTCTTGCTGTTCTGTCACGAAGGCCCCTGGCACAAGGTGGACCGCATCTGGACGATTCGGGCCGACGGGTCCGGGTTGCGCAAGATTCATGCGAGAACGATGGAGATGGAGATTGCCGGGCACGAGTTCTTCAGCGCCGACGGCCGCATAATATGGTATGACCTGCAGACTCCAAAGGGGCAGGAATTCTGGCTGGCCGGCGTCGTGCTCGCCACAGGCGAGAAGATACGGTACAAACTTGCGCGCGACCAGTGGTCCGTCCATTTCAATGTTTCGCGCGATGGCAAGCTCTTTGCCGGTGATGGCGGAGGTCCCACAAGTGTGGCCGCTCCAGGAAACGGACAATGGATCTATCTGTTCACTCCAAAGAATGGGTCCCTCGGCGCCGAAAGACTAGTGAGCCTGGCCAATCATAACTACCGGCTTGAGCCGAACGTGACCTTTACGCCGGATGGCCAGTGGATCGTATTTCGCTCCAACATCTATGGGCCGACGCATGTGTACGCAGTCGAACTCAACGGCGGCCATCAGATTCCAGCGCACCAACCTGGAGCGAAGAAATAGACGGGCTGTGCGAGCGCCGTGTCCTGAGCAAGCGTTCGCTGGATTCCAGCAGATCAACTCAATAGTGTCGGGATAACGAGCAAGCTTCAGACTTGCATTCCGACCCCTTTTGCAGGGCAGCGATCGCGTCCTGTCTATGCAACAATTCAGATTCAGGAGGCAATGCACCCATGAGAACTCTAGCGATTATTTTGCTGTGTGCCGTGGCTGCGGCCGGTCAGTCTAACCGGGGAGGCATCAGCGGAACCGTTACGGATGCCACGGGAGCTGTCGTTCCTGGAGCGACGGTGACGATTACAAATCTGGGCACCAATCAGATCATAAAGCTGATCACTTCAGAGGCGGGCGCCTATAGCGCCGAGTCTCTCGAGCCGGTGAGCTATCGAATTACCGTCGAAGCGCCGGGTTTCAAGAAATCGGTAGCTGAGGGCGTAAAGGTAGATACCGCCAATACGTCGGCGGTCAATTTTTCGCTCGAACCCGGAGCAATTGACAACGCGGTCTCAGTGAACGCGGAAACACCTTTGCTCAACACTGTATCAGGCGTCGTGGGTCAGACGATCACCGAGCGCCAGATTCAGGATGTTCCGTTGCTCAACCGCAGCGTGCTCGACCTGGCAGTGACTCTCCCCAACGTCACAGGCGACGTCGGCAGTGAGAACCCCGGCGTGTCTGCCGGCGCGCCCGTGCCGGGTTTCAATCTGAGCCTCGATGGCGGCCGCCCTGGCAGCACGGCGATTCTGGTCGACGGGGTCAACAACACGGGGGTGGGCATAGCTCGCGCGGTGGTGACCTTTTCGCCCGAGACAGTGCAGGAGTTCACGGTTCTGACCTCGGCCTATTCCGCCGAATACGGCAAAACCGGCGGCGGCGTTATCAACATGACAACCAAGTCAGGGTCCAACAGGATCGCCGGGACCGCGCTCTGGTCCCAGCGCAACCCGTCACTTAACGCCGCCCCATTCACAACGTCGGCTACCAACCGCCCTCCCAGTCTTCTGCGCGAGAACCAGTTCCACTTTTCGGTGGGCGGCCCCGTTTTCATTCCCAAGATCTATAACGGCCGCGATCGCACCTTCTTCTTCTTTGCGGTAGAGCCTCGTTATCGCGAAGACTTTCTGGTGACCGATACGCTGTTGCCGACCGACGCCATGCGCGGGGGCGATTTCAGCAATCTGGCGAGAATGAGCAACGGCTGGGCGCCGGCCGACGTCGTTGCCCGGTTTGGCCTCACGGTTACCGGCCCCAGCGTGATTTATCAACAGTTCAATCTGGTCGGCAATCAGTTGAAACCGATTCCTCTGGCAGCGGGCCAGCTCTACCAGCCTTTTCCGGGCAACCGGATTCCGCTAAATATGATGGACCCGACTGCCCTGAAGGCTCTGGCGTTTATGCCGCACGCGGGCTCGTATTTCATTGACGGCGCCGGCCTTTTGTCCAACTACGTTGTGAATCGCTTCGTTCATGAGAATGAGGTGCGGCACACAACCCGGATAGATCACGCCTTCGACCCTAACAACCATCTCAGCTTGCGCTACACGCTCGTTCCGGTCGTCGGGGCCACCGGCTTTGCCAGCGACATTAACGGCAACACCGCCAGTTACAGTCATTCGCAGCAAGCGTTGATAACAGAAACCCACACTTTCTCGCCGACCCTGATCAACGAAGCGCGGATCAATTACACCCGCGGCACGTTCAGCAACGACTTCACGCCGCAGTTTTCAATAAAAGGCGGCCAGAACCTGGCGACCCAGTTGGGGCTGCCTAGCCTGACCTCGGGTGGAATGCCGTTGTTCGAATTCCTCGATGGACCAAACGCATTCGCCAATATCGGGTCGTCGGGATCCACTAACAACTATAACGTCGAGGAACGATATGGACTGTCGGACCTGGTATATTGGAGCCGCGGCGCTATGAGTTGGAGGTTCGGCGTTGACGTAGCGCACGAGCTCTTGAACGTGATTCCCTTCTTCGGCGCATCAGGCGGCAGGTGGGACTTCCGAGTTTCGCAGACTAGTAATAACCGTTCTACCCAGGGGCCGGCCGGTGGAAACAGCTTTGCTAGTTACCTGATGGGGGTCTCGAATCTGGCGCTGGTGCGGCCAGTTCTGATCCCTTATTACTATCGATGGAATAGCGGCGCAGCTTTTGTCCAGAACGACTGGAAAGTCAGGCCCAATCTCACCCTGAACCTCGGGCTGAGGTATTCATTACAGTTGCCTCGCACCGAGAAGAACAATCTACAGGGTGTGTTCGCGCCCGAGTTGGCAAAATCGTTCCCGCTTGCCCAGCCTCTAACTCTGATCACAGGCCAGGTCGTCACGTCGGCCCTGGTCCCGCCGTTCGCCTATGCTGGCCGCGACGGGCGCTCGCAGTATTTGACTCCGATTGAATGGACGGATTTTGAGCCCCGCCTGGCGTTCGCCTGGAGCCCAAAGCTATTCGGCAAGCAAAACAGCCTCGTCGTTCGGGGAGGCTATGCCATGTCCCACGTGCCGCTCACCGGAAATAATCGTTTGCCGAACCCAGACTTTGGCGGGACAAACAACGTCAGCACAACGGTTACCGGATCGTCTGGAACGGTCGATCCGACGTCGGCCCTGCGCTTATCCAGCAATCCGCCCGCCCTGAAGTCCATCTCGCCCGCCCAGGCATTGAACATCCCCGCCGATGGCCTCGTCTACTTGAACAGCCTGGCCGTCCCGGGATTTGCGCTTTCAAAGAATACCGGTGTTCCTTACGTGCAGAACTGGAATCTCACGCTGTCGTACGAGTTGGCCAGGGACACGATTGTCGAAGGCGGCTACGTCGGGATGAAGGGTTCTCACCTCTTCCTTCCGCTGATCAACACCAACCCGCGCGACTTCAATTACGTGAATGCGTTGGAAGCCGCCGGAGGCAATCAGAATTCAGACACGATGGTCGCCGATCCCCTTGGACGCAAGGATCTGCTTGGGAACTTGCTATCGGTCCCGCTGGGGAGCCTGGGGAGCCAATACCTGGGCTTTAACCATCTGTACTCTTTCTACGACACTTCAGGCAGCAGCATCCGGCATGCCGTTTATGTCAGCTTGAACCGGCGCATGCTGCGAGGCTTGACGTTCACAGCAAACTATACCTATGGAAAGTCACTTGATAATGCGTCAGACGCAAGCCCGGACAAGAACGTGCTAACGTCCGGCACGACCCAGGGCGGCGCGGTCACTTTTGGCGCGCCGCTCAAGACTGACTACTCCGTTTCCGCCTTTGACATAAAGCACGCATTCAACTCAACGTTCATTTACGACCTTCCGATCGGGCGGGGGCGCAGATTTCTCACTCACGCCTGGGCCCCGATTGAAGGCGCGGCTGGGGGCTGGACGATCGCCGGTGTGTTTCGGCTGCAGAGCGGGTTCCCATTTCTGCCTACGATCTCTGACACGAATAGACTTAGCGCGGACCTGACTCACACGGTACGGCCCGACCTGGTTCCAGGTGTTCCCCTCATAAACCCTCTGTGGAACCGCAACTGCCCGGTCGGCAACCTTTGCGAGCCCTATGTAAACCCGGCAGCTTTCATGCGACCGGTCAAGGGACAGCTCGGGAACGCTCCCCGCACTCTGGATATTCGCGGGCCCGTGGAGCAGTTCTTCGACGCGTCATTCCAGAAGAACTTCCCGATCGGCGAAAAGCGGCGCGTGCAACTCAGAGTGGATTTGATAAATGCCTTCAACCACCCGGTATTCCGCGTCAATTCGGGCAACGCCGGGCCCGACTTCATGGGGCTGCCAACCGAGACTCCGGTCACCAACG
>Ga0207156_10053_pt1 | contig 18099 bp, 15 predicted proteins | sample Alteio_BWMinHeat_24_FD_153514 | JGI IMG/M metagenome (GOLD analysis project Ga0207156, IMG submission 153514) | Enriched cells from forest soil in Barre Woods Harvard Forest LTER site, Petersham, Massachusetts, United States -... | ecosystem: Environmental > Terrestrial > Soil > Temperate forest >...
CAGACTGTAGGCTGCTAGAGTCCGGATGCTTGCGAACCCCAGGAGCCTTCCGGCCAATCGCGACCGCAATCGTGGTTACCGGTACATTCAATTCGTGAGCAATCCGCGCTGCATCGAGACGGCCGGATTGAGGATTGAAAAGCTCCGGCGCGGGGACGCGAATTGTCTGGGCAGTCGCCATTTGAGCCACCTGAAGTCATTATTGCGTATCGCTAGGGTCGCGTCAAGGTGGCCCGAACATATCGTTAAAGTATCGAAATCGATGAAATACGACATGTTAGGCTGTTAACCGAAGGGTTGTAGGTTCGAGTCCTACCTGAGGAGCCAATCTCATTCAAAATAAATAACTTGGAAGCAGGATCATTTCGATGCTTATCGAAGCTTGGTCCAGTTTGGTCCAACTTGGTCCAAAGTTCTGTCCTGCCAAGTCGGAGCGCCCCCGTGTGGGTGACGAAACACGTTTGTTTTCTTCGGCTGTATAAAGGGAAGTGCAAGCAATCGGAATGGATTAGGTTCGTACCCGAAGGGTTGTAAATCGCGAGCAGATGAGGTTGGCACGGATCTGAAGAAGGCGACGGCGGTGGCTCAATCCAGTCCCTCGGAGAACCACCGGAAAAAGCTCGAGACGAAGCGGGCGACTCAAATAGTAGACTTTGGGCTAGGCTGACATCACCTTCCCCGGAAGGCAGCATGTCCCCACCCGAGCCTTCTATCTCGTCTAAGAGTGACAGCATTGCTGGGATGACCCCATCGGAACTTCTCGACATGTTTTTCGAGCAAGCGCCTCTGGCTATTCTGCTGCTCGACCAAGCGGCATGCGTGATTCGCGCAAACCGGGAATTCCTGCGACTGTTCGGGTATTTGCCAGAGGACGTCATCGGTTTGTCGATCTCGTCGTTCATCATTCCACCTGAACTGCGCAAGGAATCAGAATCCCTCACGACGTCCATATCTCAGGGAGAGACGATTTGCATCGACTCCTGGTGCGTCCGCGAAGGAGGGCAGCGAATCAAATTCTCTCTTCTCGCGGGTCCTCTCAGGGTGTCCGACGAAATGGCGTCGGGATATGCCGTTTTCCGCCCAAGCGCCTTGCGAGCATCGACGCGGTCAGCGGGCTGGCCGCATCGGTGCGAAATTCCGAGGCAGCCACGATGATTCCGATAGGCAATGGCAGGGAAATCCGTTGACTCAGAGCCCGAATCGACGATACGCTGCTGCCACCCGGGCCACTATGAGAATGCCTTGATAGCCACGTCGAGTCCCGTGACGGAACTACTGGCGCGCTGGAGCGCAGGAGACGCAGACGCGCGCGATCGGCTGATTCCGGTGGTCTACGGCGAACTGCGCCGGATTGCGAGGAAGGTTCTCTCAGGCCAGAGGCAGAACCATACGTTGCAGGGCACGGCGCTGGTTCATGAGGCCTTCCTGCGGCTGTCTGGAAGCCACCCTATTGGCTGGCACGACCGGGTTCACTTCTTTGCTTTGGCGGCGCGGGTGATGCGGCAGATCCTCGTGGAACACACGCGCAGGAGACTGGCGAAGAAGCGGGGAGGTGGAGGCTTCACGCTGGTTCTCGAGGAGAACATGGTTCCATCCGGGGAGCGCGAACTTGACTTGCTAGCGCTCGACGATGCGTTGAACCAGCTGGCGGCCATCGATCAGCGGCAGTCCCGGGTTGTGGAACTCCGCTTTTTTGCCGGACTCTCCATCGAAGACACGTCCGTAGCACTCCAGATTTCTCCCGCCACGGTCAAGCGGGAATGGGCAACGGCAAAGCTATGGCTCTTGAGCAAAATGCGCCCGAGGGCGTGATCACGTCCGCCGGGCGATGGCAGAAGATCAAGGTCGTTCTGTCGGCGGCGCTCGACGTTGACCCGGCGGAAAGAGGGTCGTATCTTGACCACGCCTGCGCCGGCGACTCCGTGCTGCGCCTCGAGATTGAGAGTCTACTCGCAAACGAAGACGACCCACGCGCGGCGCTGCTGGATTCGCCCCCCGTGAGCCTGCCGCCGGAAGAGAGCGACGGCGCCGAACAAATGCGCCGCCGGGTTGGCCCCTACGAAATCGTCGAACTCATTGGGTCGGGGGGCATGGGTGAGGTCTATCGCGCCGTTCGCGCCGACGATCAGTATCGCAAGGAAGTTGCCATCAAGCTGGTCCGGACGGGCCTGGATACCAGGTCCGTGGTCGAGCGTTTCCGCGGCGAGCGCCAGTTGCTCGCCGGCCTGGACCATCCCAACATCGCACGCTTGCTGGACGGCGGGACCACGGAAGACGGAATTCCGTATTTCGCAATGGAATTGATCATCGGCCAATCGATCCATCAGTACTGCGATGAACACCGCCTGCCGACTGCGGTGCGGCTGAAGATCTTCCTCCAGGTCTGCTCGGCGGTGCAGTACGCGCATCAGCGCCTGATCGTTCATCGCGATTTAAAGCCCAGCAACATCCTGGTCACGGCAGATGGAACGCCCAAGCTTCTGGATTTCGGCATCGCCAAGATCACCGGCCCTGGAGGAGATTCGCAATCGGCGGAAAAGACCGGTACGCTGTTCCGCCTGCTCACGCCAGCCTACGCCAGCCCCGAGCAGGTAAAAGGTGAGCCGGTCACGACCGCCAGCGACGTGTATTCTCTGGGGGTATTGCTTTACGAGTCTCTGACCGGGCACCGCCCCTATCAGGCGGAAAGCGATGCGTCGCACGAAATGGTGCGCTTGATCTGTGAATCTGTGCCGGAGCGACCCAGTGCGGTGATCTGGCGAACGGAGGAGCGCGGCCCGACCGAAGACACGCCCGGACCTACGCCCGAATCCATTAGCCAAGTCCGCGACGGAACTGCTGACAAGGTTAGCCGCCGCCTGCGCGACGACCTCGACAATATCGTGCTCACAGCGTTGCGCAAGGAGCCGGAAAGGCGCTACGCCACAGTGGAACAATTTGCGGGAGACATTCGCCGGCACCTGGAGCATCTGCCGGTAAGCGCTACGAGAGACAGCCTTCGCTATCGCACCACGAAATTCATTGCGCGGCACAAATCGGGTGTGGCGGCGGCCATGGTCATGCTGGTGCTGGTCATTGCAGGCTCCGCAGCTACGCTGTATGAAGCGCATCGCGCGCGGCAGAATGAGTTGCGCGCCGAGCGGCGTTTCAACGATGTGCGAAAGTTGGCCAAGTCTCTTCTGTTTGACGTCCACGATTCCATCAAAAATCTGCCCGGATCGACACCGGCTCGCAAACTTATCGTTGACCGGGCGCTCGAGTATCTCGACAGCCTGTCGAAGGAATCCGCGGGAGACCTTTCGCTTCAGCGCGAGCTGGCCGAAGCCTACGAACGGGTGGGAATGGTGCAGGGGCAATACCTGCAGAACAACCTGGGAGACACGAAAGGCGCCCTCACGAGTTATCAGAAGGCGTTCGCCATCCGGCAGAGCGTGGCCGGTCGCAGCGGCGCCCTTGCCGACCGTATCGCGTTGGCGCAGGGTTACCGGTTGGTCGCCGATTTACAATGGGCGCTGGGGGATTTCGAGTCTGCACGCCGGAACATCGTTGCGGCCATCGCGATTTCCGAAGCCCTCGACCATTCGAGTCCCAACGAATGGGAAATTCTTAAAGAGCTTTCCCTGGACTACGAATATGCCGCCGACATTTATGAATTAGGGTATGTAGGAGGCATCGATCAGAACGCCTCGTACGCATACCGAAAGAAGGCATTGGAAGCCGATGAAGCCATGCTGCGAATCCGGCCCCAGGATACGGCCGCCCTGGACGGCTATGCCATCGACCTGGTCGAACGCGGAGGAATCGAAGAGGATAGCGATCCACGCGCGGCGCTGGGGTACTACGAACGGGCGCTGGCCATTCACAAATCGCTGATGGGCCGAGGCAGCGATCCGCACTTTGCGTCGGGTGCGGCAAACGATTACGGGGCTATCTCTCGAGTCTACGAGAACCTCGGGGATATTCGGCGCGCTTACGAAAACGATGTCGCAAGTCTCGGGATCGAAAAGAAGAACCTCGATACAGATCCCCGGAATGTCACCTACGAAAAGAGCGCCGGCATAGCGTATGTGAACGCGGCCACGGAAGCGCGCAAGATTGGTCGCAAAGCGGAGGCGCTCGCGGACACGCGCGCCGGAGTGGAATGGATGCGCAAATCGCTGGCCGCGGATGCCAACAACCAGCAGATGCAGGGCCTGGTGGCGGTCGTGGCCGTTCAGGGCGCCTTCAACCTGCTGGCGATCGGCGAGACGGCCGAGGCCGGTACAGATCTCAACGATGGATGCGCGATTTACGAGTCGTTGTATCATTCGCGTGCAGACAGTCCCGGAGCCTTGGTGAGAGTCGCGCTCTGTGATGCCAAAAAAGGGGACGTTGCGCGGATCGCGGGCGCTTTGCAAAAGGCGCGGGAGTTTTATGAACTGGCCATTCGCGAATCGCAATTGCCGGGTCATCCAAAAGTTGACGACAAAGATCTGTGGCTTGCCGCTGCGGACGCTTATTCCGGCTTCGGCGATCTTGCCCGCATGCCATCGGGCAGCGGATGCGCCGAGGCCGTGCCATGGTACCGGAAGAGCCTCGATGCATGGCGGCATACCGGGTATCCGCAGGAAAAGGATCCGTATGAATTCGAGATGGGCGATCCCGGAGAGGTGAGCCGCAACCTCGAAGAATGCGGCTCGGCTCCGGCGCATTGAATCCACCGCCTCCGGTTCTCCCCGGGGGCCGGTTAATACCGTGTCACCGTGGCGGTCGCGGTGTCCACAACCATTCCGTTGATGGTGAACGAGGCGGTAAACCCAAACTCGGTCGAATACTGATAATTCAACGGCGCCGCAGGAATCGTCACCGGAAAAAAGATGTGATACCACTGTCCATAGTACGTTGTGACCGGTTCGGACCAGAGCGTCAACGGGACCGGGCACACATACTTGCCAGTAAAGGGATTGATGTAGCAGGGCGGACGCGGGAACACGACGGATTCCGTTTCGCTGAGCTGGCCGGAGGCGGACCCGGGCGGAGGCGCTGCCACATAAAGGTACAGCTCCACGGTGCCCCCTGAGGCCGGAAGCGTGGTAGACGAAGGGTACACGTACAGCATCTTGCACGCCGTGTATGTGTAATTCCCTGGAGGCATCGCGGTACCGGCCAGAACGGTGCTCAGTTGCACAAGAATAGGCAGGCCGTCGCAGGGCAGATTCACGGTATATGAAGTCGAGGCCGTGGAATAGCTGTTCGTGACGGTGCTCCCGGAGGGAGAAATGTAGCTCACCTTCAATTGGTATCCGGTCGCACCGGGGGCGGCATTCCAACTGAAGGCCTGGCTGACGCCGAGAATCGAGCCGCTGGGCGGATTCAACATGGCCGCGCACTGAGTCGGCCCCTTATAGGTATACTGCTGCGCCGGCAGCCAATAGCCATCCATCTTGGTGATGAGCTGCACATAGACCGGACGGCCGTCGCAAGGGACATTTGGGACCGTGTCCGTGGTGGTGGTGAGATTGCTTCCAATGTCATCGAAATAGTCCGTTCCACCCACGCTGCTACCCGCCGTCAGCCGGTACTGGTCGACATTGGCCACCGAGGTCCAGGTGAATTTCGTCGCCGGGCTGGTCAACACCGAACCCGGAGCCGGCGAGACCATGGTCGCCACCGACGTCAGTACGAGTTCGCGAATGTCATTGTTATACTGCTCTCCGATGTACACGTTGCCGCCCGAGCCCACCGCGATACTGAATGGACCGCTGAATGTCGAACTTGTCGCATGGTTGGGATCGTCGTACTTGCCGACAATTCCGTTTCCGGCAATGGTGGTGATGGTGTGGTCGCTGTTGCGCACCAGCCGGATGACGTCGTTCCCCCAGTCCGCAATGTAGACATTTCCATCGGGATCGACAGCCACGCCCTTAGGCTGAGTCAGCTGGCTCTGGGTAGCCGGCCCGCCGTCACCGGAATAGCCGCCGGGGCTTCCGGGAGTGCCAGCGACCACGCTGAGAGTACCGGTTGCACCGGTAGAGGGAACGAACTTCCAAACCACGTTGCACCCCCCATCGGCGATGTACAGGGCGCCGGCCGCATCCACGGCTAATCCATAGGGATTCCCGAGCAGAATATTGTTTGGGCTGCTGCTGCTGGGGCCGCACCCGAACTGCGAATTTCCGGCAACGAGGGTGACCACCCCGGCGGCATTCGCATGGAACACCTCGTTGTAGCTATCTACGGAGAAATACGCCCCGCCCGCGTTGTCGGGCACAACTCCGCTGCCCCAATAGGCGTTGGTGCGGTAGTCATTCCCCGTCAGGCAGGTAATCGTGCCGCCGCCGATCTTAAGCACTGGCCCGTTTCCCCCTTGGGCGAGATACAGATTGCCCGTTCCGTCGACGCCCAGCCCTCCGAGATCGGTGAAGCCTGCCTGGACGGCGCCGAGGCCGCAAACCAGAGTATTGGAACCGCCGCCGGCCATTTGCGCATTTGCCGGAAGGATCTTTTCAATCACCGGGCCGCCTGTTTGCGTGGCAACATCAAACGGGTAACTCACGGTAGCGTATACGTTGCCGGAATTATCTGCCGCCACGCCGAGTCCATCGATCGTAAAGACCAGGGGATTGCTGGTGGCAATCGTCTTGCTGACGTATTGCGCCTCGGCTGCCCTGGTCCCGAAACACAGCAGTACAAGCCCGCACAGGGCCACGTACAAAAGCCAGCCCACCGATCCGGTGTGGGGGTTCTTAGGTTCGCAATTTATAAATGTCGGGTTCATGGCTGTTCCTCCTTCGCAATTCCCATGCATCAAGGCGATCGCCCTTGCGGGAAGCAGGTTCCGGCTAGGGGAAGGCGATGTCACTCCGCCCTACTGGATGAAAAGCAAAACAGCCGAAAAGTGGCTCACGACGGCGCAAAAGATCTTCGTGAGGTGGAGTCCCGGGGATTCCGGTGCTGTTGCGTTATGTCCCCGACAGGTTGTGTAATTCGCATCCCAGCAGCAATGGACATCTGGATTGCTGCCCGCGTGACCGATCTGCGCTAGGGCAATCTGAAGCGTTGCCCGTCCGAATCAGTGCAAACGGCCAGCGAAAGGAGTGTTTGCTCGCCCCAATTATTCGGGGGTTTCCAATGTGTCCTAATTGATTGACGCTTTGATGGCTTAACGGTATAGTCCAGTCATCGAGACTGGTCCGTGTGGAGGAACTCATGCGACCAACCGATCCGCCCGAAACAAGCGAGTTCCTGGGGCTGTGGAGGGACCGGGATCGGAAGGCATTCCCGGCCGTCGTTCAGTTGATATGTGAAGAGTTGCGCACCGTGGCCGGCCAGCAATTGACCGAAGAAGCGCGCGTATGACTCCCACTTCGCCCATGACGCCGGAACGCTGGCAGAAGATTAGTGACATTCTGCACGGCGCGATGCGACTCCAATCGGCGGAACGCTCAGCATTTCTTGAGAGCCGATGTGCCGGCGATTCGTCGCTTCGCGAAGAAGTCAACAAGCTGCTTTCGATTGAAGCTCAACTGGATTCGACCTTTCTCGAATCACCGGCCGCGGCGCAGGTCTCTATCCTGACTACATCGACTTCCGAGACCAGCAGGCTGGCAGCCGGCGCGAGGCTGGGCCCCTATGAGGTGCAGGCTCTGCTCGGCGTCGGGGGGATGGGCGAGGTCTATCGGGCCCGCGATACTCGTCTGGACAGAACAGTTGCTGTGAAGGTCATCGGGCATGGGCTATCCTCCGATACGTTGCGCCGGCAGCGATTCCATCGGGAGGCGCGGGCGATTTCCGCGCTTCAGCACCCCAACATTTGCACGTTACATGATGTCGGCCAGCAGGACGGGACCGATTACCTGGTGATGGAATATATGGAAGGAGAGACACTCGCAGCGCGGCTACAGAAGGAGCGACTCCCGCTCGACCTGACCTTGCGCTATGCGGCGGAGGTTGCAGACGCGCTCGATTGCGCGCACCGGCGCGGCATAGTGCACCGCGACCTGAAGCCGGCAAACATCTTCCTGACCGCTCATGGAGAAGCCAAGGTGCTGGATTTTGGACTGGCCAAGCTGGAGGAGACGAAACCGGATCTAGATGCGCCGCCCACGACCACCATCGATCCGAAACTGCGCACAACTCCGGGCGTGGCCATGGGTACGGTGGCTTACATGTCACCGGAACAGGCGCGAGGCGAAGAACTGGACGGCCGAACGGATATCTTCTCGCTGGGGGCTGTGGTTTACGAAATGGCCACCGGCAATCGGGCATTCCCCGGTAAGTCAACGGCGATAATCTACAAAGCCATACTGGACGCTGAGCCGCCGCCGCCGTCGCAGGTGCTGCCATCCATCCCTTCCAAACTGGATCATGTTATTGATAAGGCGCTCGAAAAAGACCGGCAGCTGCGCTATCAGAGCGCTGCCGACCTGCGCGCGGATTTGAACCGTCTGAAGCCAGACTCTGCCTCGGCCAACGTGGGGGACCGAACTGGATCGGGGAAGAAATGGCTGATAGCAAGCATGGTTGGCCTGCTTGTTGCCGCGCTCAGCGCCGGATGGTGGGTGTGGCGCCCAAAACCCGTCGAAAAGAGCGAGATTGTGCAGCGGCAAATCACTTCCGCAACTGAGGACAATCGAATTAGCTCTGCCAAGATGTCGCGAGACGGGAAGTACCTGGCCTACTCCAACAACGACGGTATCTCCATCCTGGAGGTCGACGGCGAAGAGAACCACAAGCTTTCCGGAACAGCGGGGCTAGCCTCAGTCGATTAGTATCCCGATGGCATGCGCTTGCTGGTTATCGACAACAACCATGATCTCTGGAGCCTCTTCATCGCGTCTGGAGAGAAACGCAAAGTCGCTTCTAGTGTGTATAGGGCTTCGATATCTTTGGACGGATCCAGGATTCTCTTTCAGCGTGACTCGGCACCGAATGAAGTATGGAGGATGGCATTCGATGCCACCGAAGTGCGGTTAGCGTTTGCTCTCGGGCAAGATGACAGGGTCCTCGCCGCAAGCTGGTCGCCGGACGAAACGTGTATCGCCTATATCCGCACGGACCGAACGGACATAGAAGGCACACTTGAAATCCATGATTTACAGACCAATAAGTCAAGAGTCGTCCTACGAGATAATTCTTTAATAGCAGGTGGCATTTGGATTTCTCCATCATTGCTCTGGCTTCCTGATGGCAGGATTCTGTTTGGACTGATCAACGATCGAGTTTCTGACTTATGGGCACTCACACTAGATTCACGGGGATATCCAGTAGGCAATCCGACCCGAATGACGAACAGGGGCAGCAGCGCTTGGAATCCGAGTGTCAGCGCAGATGGCAAGCGATTGGTGGTATTGTCTGGTCAACGTACTTCTTCGATACTTCTCGCTAACTTAGACAAAACGGGGACCAAGTTCGAACAAACCACCGCGCTCACCAACGACTCATGGCCGAGCTTCCCCGAATCATGGACACCAGACAGTAACGAGTTGTTCTATGATTCTTGGCGGAAACGCTCAAGTATCTACAGGCGCAGCCTTTCCTCAGACACGGCAAAACTCTTCCTGGGCGGATCAAAGAATCATGCTGGAGCGGCAGTGAGCCCCGACGGCAAGTGGTTACTGGCCTTTAGCGGTGACTGGACGTCAACGAAATGGCAACTCGTTCGAGTGCCGATCTACGGGGGAAACTCTGAGGACGTCATGGAGGTAGTGGGTCCGGCCATTATACGGTGTGCGACCACCGGCTCACGCATTTGCATACTCGGCGAACCCATCAATAAGCTGTTTGTCTTTTCGTTGATCGACCCGTTGAGAGGACGGCTAAGAGAATTGGATAGAAGATTGGATGTTCCCGAACGAGCGCTAGCCCCAATGTGGAGTCTCTCCCCGGATGGTAGCAAGATCGCGGCTATGGGCAAGTCTGATGACACCGTAAGTATACTGGATTTGCAGAGCAATCAGGTTAAAGTAATCCATCCAAATCCATCTCAATCGGGACTCGTGTTTCCTTCCTGGTCGGCGGACGGAAAACGATTGTTCATTTGCTCTAACTCCGACTCGGGAGTCAGCCTAATCGAAATGGATCTCACGGGTGTTGCCCGGGTTCTGAGAAAAAACCCGATTGGCGTCTTCACTAGTCCGAGTGCCTCTCCGGACGGAAAGCATCTTGCTTACAATTACCAGACTGACAAGAACAACGCTGTCCTTTTCGAACACTTCTGAGTGAAGTAGTTTTCCGGCCGCGGCGATCAGAGGAGACACCGCAACCGCCATCTGTTGAAATGCGTATTTCATTCTCATGACATCCTCCAATCCTTCCGGTTACGAGCGCTGAGCGCTCCGGGTTAGACCGCCTGGCCGCTTGCGCTCTCACTTGGAAGAGCGGACTGAACCAGGAAACCGACGGCGAAAAACCGCTTCTGACCATAGAAGGGAAATCGCAGAGAATTCGGCTCACAGCGCGCCGACAATTCTCATCCGAAGACGCGGTGGCCTCCTGCATATTGGCCACGGCCTGATTTGGAAGGATTTATGCGGTTAACGCCTTGTGAAGCAATTCGCACATGCCCCGCTGCTTTTGATATCTGTTGTTCGGCGGCCGACGAGCCGACGATTCGAGGAGGCCCCCGTCCAACTTGCCCTCGACGGATAGCAGTCTCCGTCGGGTCCCAAACTGTCATGATGTGCCGTGGGGCAAGAAAGGGGCCTAACGGGACCGGATCTGTTCTAAGCTAGAATTTCCGAGCCCCACCTGGTTTGGCGGGGCTCGGAGTATCGACGTTATGTTGTAAGAGGAACGATGTTCAGCTCAAGGGGTTGTCTTGTAACCAGAGGCAATCAGTGACCAACGGTCGTATAAGCTCGCGTTGGCAAATTGACTGTAACCTGGTTCCCAATTCATGTCTGCCCGGGCCCAAACATCCCAGAAGGACGCGCCTCCGCTGGTGGCGTTATATACAAGCAGGTTCGTCTGCCCAGTCGCGCTGGTTCCCCCGAAGTTGCCGGGAACGATATGAGTCGAACCACGAGAGAAGCTGTAGCTCTTCATCCAATTCATGTTTGCCGTGCTGACACGCGACACCAGGACCCAGGAAATCTTTGCAGTCGATTTGAGTCGGCCCTGAGGCGCTTCTCTTAGCCTTGGCTTTGCTTCCATTGCCGGGGTCGACTAGATCCGGTCGATCTTTGCCTGATTGGAAATGGGCCGGCGGAATCTTCTTTATGGTGGAGACTCCGCCGCTTCAGGTTCGAATCGCCGAGGGCATGTTTCCTCCCTCGCTGTACCGACTGACGAAGACCATCCAGGGCCACCATTTTCCGCGAGGGAATGAGCTACTTCCCGGGGCCCTCTACACCCGGGACATACAGGAACGAATTGAAAGCCATGCTCCGTACAACCCCAAACAGAACTGAGATTACAGAACCGAACGACACGGAGTGCCCGACGCTCGGGCGCTGGACTCCTTGCGCATAGGTCGGCGTGACGGCGCCAACCAAAGCCACTGCGAGCAACATCTTCGCTACCATACGATTCATTTTCATGACATCCTCCAATCCTTTCGGTTACGAGCCGCTGAGCGCCCCTGGTTAAGACTGCCTGGCCGTTTGCGCTCTCACTTGGTAAAGCGGATCGAACCAGGAAACCGACGGTGAAAATCGCTTCTGACTATAGAAAGGAAATTGCCGGAAGATTCGGCTCAAAACGCGACAACTTTTTATTCGAAGATGCGGGAGGACCCGTCGGTTAGTCGGAAACGGCGCTATATTGAAGGGTCTATGGCGGTCAACGCATTGTGCAAACAATTCGCATGTGGCCGTCCGCGTCTCTACATCCGTTGCTAACCCTAGTAACTCATCACTTCCTGATTTCTAAGCTCTGTGAGCCCGCCGAAGTCCCTTTGTGAAGAACCTCGCGGTCGAAGGGCTTGCGGCGGGGATCAGACGAAAGAAGAGCGGCGGATAGCTCGACATCTGATCGGTGGGGCCGTTCAGAGGGGAAGGGTTCACGAGCGCTCAAGAAATATTTCTATCGACCTGTGAGCTGCACTTCCCGCCCTTTGCCTTTTACTTGGTAGAGCCATGAACGGCTAAAAAGGAGAAAAACATGAACACATCTGTGAAGGGCACGATCACAACCCTGCTTTCTCGAGCATTTCGTCCATCAACCTCTCGCCTCGTCAACAATTCTTGCTCAAAACCCCTCTGGCAGTTCGATCACGAGTTTTAACAATGCCACTGGTGAGCATGTGTATTATGTGGGCGCCAATCAGCATGTGTATCAGCTCTATTGGAATGGTGCAACAGAAACTAATCAGGACCTGACGCTTGCGAGCCGTGCTACTTACTCAGCTAGCGGCGGCCCGATCACCGGCTTCAGCAACGCCACCGGCGAGCATGTGTATTATGTAGACGGCAATAATCATGTGTCTCAGCTCTATTGGAACGGCACCACCGAATCCAACCAAGACCTGACCGCTCTCACCGGAGGGGTGAGCGCCTGGTGGAACGCGTTGGTCAGCTTCAACGACACCTATGGAGAACACGTCTATAACGTCGGTTACTCAAACAACGACATCTATCAGCTGTTCTGGAATGGTAAGCAGGAGTTCAATCAGAATCTGACATCTATGACTAATGGGGCGCGATATCTGTGGGGGGCTATCGCCGGCTTTAGCAGCAGCGACGGTCAGCATCTTTATTATTTCGGGCCTCAAAATCACATCTATCAGCTCTATTGGAGCAAAACCACGGGGGCAGAGTACAACCAGGATCTGACAGCCATGACAGGAGCGCCCCAGGGCGCTGGCGCGATGGCTGCCATCAATGATGCTTCCGGTGAGCACGTCTGGTACAACGGGGATAATCAGCACATATATGAGCTTACCTATAGCGGCGCCGAAACCTGGCAGGATTTAACAGCTCGCACCAGCGGTGCACTGGCCGCATCGGAAACAGCAATAACCGCGTTCTCCGACACATACGGAGAGCATGTCTACTACATCGGGGCGAATCAGCATATATATCATCTCTATAACAATGGCAATTGGTTTGCCCAGGACTTAACTTCTTGGACCAATGCCCCGGCCGCCGATGACATGTGTGGTGGGAAGCTCACTGCCTTCAGCAATGCTAATGGCCAGCACGTGTACTACGTGGATGTTGACGGACACGTTAACCAGCTCTATTGGCAAAGCTCAACAGGACACGAATTCAATCAAGACCTTACGAACCTGAGTGGGGGCGCCCCGCTCGCCCTGTTTGGACCGTATTGCCTCTTGGAATAGTCAGAGGTCCTTGGGCAAGAACTTGTAGGAGGTGGGGCGTTCAGATCCCATACTGGCCGCCCCATTCTTTGAAGCGCGTCGAGCCGGGCTGAAGTTCAGTGTCAGCCGGGGGCAGGACAGCCTTGCTTATCGCCAGAAGATGCTTCCGGATCGTTTCCAGGGGTGGCGGAGAGGCTTGTTTCTGAGCTGCGCCAGTCCCTCGACTTCAACCCCACTCGCACGTGATTCGGGCGCGTCTCGATCCACGCGACCAACCTCCTGAGTCACATTTGTCCACCTAACTGCTGGTACAAGTAGATTCGAGCGATCGACCAATGGCGCTTCACGGTTGCGGGAGATATCCCCAGCGCTTCGGCTGACTCCTCAATCGAAAGCCCGCCGAAGAAGCGCAACTCGACAATCCGGGCCTGTTCCAGATTGAGCTTGGACAGCGCTGTCAAAGCCCGGTCAAGATCGAGCAAGTCGACCGGCCGGCCATTCGCGATGGCGTGGAAGTCCTCCAGGGTGCACTTGTCGTCGTCGCCGCCTCGCTTGGCAGCGCGCCGATTGCGCTCATACCCGACCAGGATCTGACGCATAAGCAAGGCGCAGACCCCCATGAAGTGTGCTTTGTTCTGGAATTGTCCTCGAAAATCCTGATGCAAGCGCAGGTACGCCTCGTGGACCAGGGCGGTCGTCTGCAGAGTGCGCACAGGCGCCGCCTTTCGCAGCTGGCGGCGAGCGATTCGGCGCAGCTCTTCGTAGAGTGGCGGGATCAGGGCCCTGAGAGCCTCACGATCCCCCCCTCTCCACATTCCCATGAGTTCGTCGAATTCAGGCGGGGCGGGTTCTGGCATCGGCCCTCCACTTGTGACTGCGAGAATTCTCAATACGGCCCAAACTGAATGGTTGGAGGAAAGCCTGCGGCTGTGGACATCATAGTTCCAAATCCGGAGCTCAAGAGAGAATACTTTCTACAAGCCTTCCCGGAATAATGTTGTTCGAACTCCATGGGGCTGAGATAGTTCAGGGTTGAGTGCATTCGTTGCCGGTTATACCAGAGCAACCATGAAAGCACTTCATCCTCGGCCTGGCGCATGGTTTGAAAGCGCTCGTCGTGCAGCCGCTCCACCTTCAGCGACCCGAACAGCGTTTCCGTCACCGCATTGTCCCAGCAGTTGCCTTTGCGGCTCATGGAAGCCTGCACGCCGTGTTGGTCGAGCACCTTGCGAAAATCATCACTGGCATACTGGCTGCCGTGATCACGATGAAAGATCATCTTGCCTTTGATCGGACGGCGCTGAAACATGCCCATCTCCAGCGCGTCGATCACCAGGCTGCGATGCATGTCCGGCCGCATCGACCAACCCAGCACCTTGCGGCTGAACAAATCGATCACCACCGCCAGAACAGCCAGCATTCCTCGGTGGCGATATACGTGATGTCACCTGTCCAGGCTTGATTAGGCCCGGCAGGAGTGAAGTTGCGGTTCAACAGGTTCGGCGCGATCTCGAGGGTGGGCCTGGAGGGAGTTCTAGCTTGTCAGCGAAGCCAGTGAGCGGAGACTTCCCGGCGAAAGAGCCGCAGAAACTGGCCCCTTTTACAGCGAAATCCGGGGTGCTGTGAGGCGGCGGGAAAACTAATGATTCACGCTCACCCGGATCACTCACCCTCAAGTCGGCCAGGGTCCAGAAGTGCCACTTGGACGTAGAACCGGCTTGTCGGACAGGCGGGCAACAGATGCAAACCGTTGCCTGCAGTTATGGGCTCATTGGGTCGGAATCCTGGCGAGTTGTTGAGCTATGTGTGGTCGTACGGATTCTACTCCGCGGCCATCCAGTTCATCCACGATCAGGTAAATGGAACCGGGCGGAATTCGGTTTCGGTTTAAGTCATCGGCCTGCCGCGGCTTGGTCCAGAATTTGGTCCAAACGAGCGCCGAAAGGGCTCCATTTTGAGCACTGGAGTCCTCTGTACTCCCTTGAAAGCAAAGGCACTCCGGGTCTCAATCGTCGGCTGTTAACCGAAGGGTTGTAGGTTTGAGTCCTACCTGAGGAGCCAATAAAATCAATAACTTACAAGCAAAAGCACCGATTCTCAACCCCACATTACCCCACGGTAACACCTAAACAGCCACCGCTTCTGGCTGTTCCTGCCTAATTACCATGTGCACTACCTTCGAGCTCGCCTGTTTTTTCGTCTTGACGGTGCTGTTCCCGTACACGTTCATGGTGGTTGCAACGTTGCTGTGCCTCATCAGCTTCTGCTGTACACCGGATCGGGGCACCAGTCTCGTCCAGAAGGGAACCGTACGTGTGCCTGAAGGTATGCCAGGCCAGGCCCTCAACGCCGATCTCCTCGCCCTTCGGCTTGAGAATCTGGCGCTGGATGATGCCAGCGTAGTAGCAACCGCCAGTGACGTGGGAAGGGAAGACGAGCCCTTGGGTCCGGTTGCCCTTCCAATCCTTCAGGACGGCAGCGAACGCAGGATCAAGTGGGACTTCATCGTGTGACGCTTCGGTCTTGACCTTGCCGATGCGCCCATTGACGACTCCCTGTTGAACCAGCATGGCCCCAGCCTTGAAATCAATGTGCTCCCAGCGAAGGGCCAAGACTTCCGAGACCCTCAACCCGGTACACATCGCAACAATCACCATCGTCTTGTACGGCTCTCTCAGAACTGCAACCAACTCCTGAAACTTCTCAGGTGCGAGAATCTGAGGCTTCCGCTGGCGCTTGCTGGAGCCCTTCACCTTGACCAGTTCAATCGGGTTGCGCTGGAGTTCGATCAGACCCCAGAACATGGCCCGCTCGAAAAGCAGGTGCATGACTGCTCGTACCTGCCCACGAGTCTTGGGTGAGAGAGGCAACGACTTCAGCCATTCGGCGACTTCCAACGGCTTGACGACAGCCAGGGGCGTGTTCGACCACTTCGGCTTGATGTGGTTGTTGATGTAGCTGCGATAGCCTTGCAAGATCGGCCACGACGAAAGTACCACCGATTCCTACGTCGGGCACTTCACGCAGCTGATCGCCAACCTGCGTCCACACCAGGGCCGTACGCTAATCCACTACAAGTTCCTCCGCTCGAAAATTGGCCAATCACCACGTCTAACACGATCTCCGCGCTTCCTTTGATCCGCCCCAACGGCGACACGCTCCTCTTCGATTTCCCGCTTGCACTGGTTCGAGACGCGAATGGTGCGGTTGTGTTTCTGGTTCCCGAAGGCCGCGATATCACTGATGTCAAGCGCACTGAAGCCGCTCTACTCAAAAGCGAAAAGCTGGCAGCGGGAGGGCCGGCTTGCCTCGTCGATCGCGCATCAGATCAACAATCCGCTCGAATCGGTGATGAACCTCATCTATCTCGCGCGCCACGCCCGACCGGCCGATGCCGAGCGCTATCTGGAGATCGCCGATCAGGAGATTCGCCGTGTCTCTATCATCGCCAACCAGACGCTGCGCTTCCACAAGCAGGCTTCGAAGCCGCAGGCGGCGACGAGTGCCGACCTCTTCTAGACTGTGATGAGTGTCTATGAGGGACGGCTCCGCAACGCCCAAGTCCGCGTGGAGAAGCGACTTCGCATGGACGAGCCGGTGATCTGTTTTCAATGCAATGTCCGCCAGGTGCACAACAACCTGGTCGCCAACGCGCTCGAAGCCATGCCCTTCGGCGGAGGCCTTTTGATTCGCAGCCGCAAGGGCCGGAATTGGAAAACCAAAAAGCAAGGAATCGTACTCACCATTGCCGACAACGGCGTGGGCATCCATCCCGCCGTGAAGAAACACATCTTCGATGCCTTCTTCACCACAAAGGGCAGGGTTGGCAACGGATCAGGCCTATGGGTTTGCCAGGAGATCGTGGACCGCCATCACGGCAAACTCTGCGTCCGCAGCATCCAGTGCCCCGGCAGGAATGGCACGACCTTCACATTCTTCCTGCCCTTCGACCCGGCCTGTTAATAGTGCAGCACTTTCGCCAAATTCGCGTTCACCAGAGATCCGGCAGGGACGGATAATCCGATGATCCGTCGTCTTCAACTTTGCGGGGTCTGCGTTTTCTGCGCCGCCTGGTCTGCCACTTTACGGGCACGAATCCTATGCCGGACTTGTCTTTGCTGGTCAGGCGTAAGGACCTTAAAAATCGAGCCGTATTCCAAATGGGTGTACCCCACGAGCATGGCATCTTTTTGGTCCTGTGTTAACTTGTCGTCCTTTGCCACGACCGCCCTTTTGATCTCCGCGTCCTGATGAATCTTGTCGATTTGTGTTTTCTGTTCGGCGGTGTACTCCAATCCTTCAAAATACTCCGCAGGGGAAGCCGCACCATTCGGTTGAGGCCCGGGTAGCGCCGGTGTCGGAGTCGGGCTCTGCCCCTCACCAGCAGAAATGCTAAAGGCGCGAGCCACGCCCGGCGCCGAAAACATCAACATGACTCCGGCCAAAATGGCCAGAGATTTCACAAATCTTATCGTCCTCATGAGCAGTTCCTTCTTGTCTTGAGAATATTTTGTGTTGCGGAACCTACGTTTCAAGACCTGGACCAAGGTCGGCAACACGAACCGGCTCCTCGGTTCCCCGTCCAGCGATCGGCAGCCTGTGCCGGCCCCCTGGAGGCCGCGGGAGCTGTACTATTCAACCACCAGTCCCCGCACGTGGAAATTCCCAATCACGACGTCTACGTGGTCTCCCGGCTTTATCGGCCGGCCCGGATTCGAAAATGCCATCCAGTAAGACTTCCCAGCTTCGATCTTCTCGGGCGCCTGGCGCAATTGGCCGACCTTTTCCATCGTTGGAATCACCAGTTGTAACCTCTTTTCCGGGCTCTCCAGGACGGGCGCGAGTTTCTTGTCGTTCAG
>Ga0207156_10138_pt1 | contig 17894 bp, 17 predicted proteins | sample Alteio_BWMinHeat_24_FD_153514 | JGI IMG/M metagenome (GOLD analysis project Ga0207156, IMG submission 153514) | Enriched cells from forest soil in Barre Woods Harvard Forest LTER site, Petersham, Massachusetts, United States -... | ecosystem: Environmental > Terrestrial > Soil > Temperate forest >...
TGGTTCAAGCGGATTTGGGCTTGCAACAGCCAAGAAGTTAAGCCGTCATGGAATGAATATTTGCATTGTCCATCGGGATCGAAAAGGGTCTATGGAGCGAATCGAAAAAGATTTTGCGGAGATTCGCTCTACTTCTCCTCATTTTATTTCCTTCAACCTCGATGCACTTTCCTCAGAAGGAAGAGCGCAAGTATTGAATCAACTCAGTGCAATTGAAGAAAAAGGGGGGAAAGTAAGACTTCTTCTCCATTCAATTGCTTTTGGCAATTTAAAACCGATTGCGCCTCTCAGAGAGACCCCTGAGCAACTTCTCATTGAAGAAGAAGATATGGCTCGAACCATTTATAGTATGGGAACAAGCTTACTTACATGGACGCAAGAGATGTTTCACCGCAATCTTTTTGCAGAAGATGCTCGAGTGCTTGCTATGACGAGCGAAGGCAATACTGTAGCTTGGAGAGGGTACGCAGCCGTATCTGCTGCAAAAGTAGCCCTAGAATCTGTGATTCGCTCTATTGCCATTGAATTTGCTTCTTATGGCATTCGAGCCAATGCCATTCAGGCAGGGGTCACAGACACTCCAGCATTACGCCTGATTCCAGGAAGCGATCAAATGAAAGCAACAGCCCTTCTACGCAACCCTTTTGGGCGCCTGACACAACCTGAAGATGTCGCCAATTTCATTTCTTTGCTTTGCACCGATGAAGCGTCATGGGTCAATGGGGCCATTTTACGCGTCGATGGAGGAGAACATGTCGCAGCAAGATAATACCAAAAATCCGACGAGACGTGTTGTTGTAACAGGATTAGGGGTTCTTGCTCCAAACGGAAATAATCTGGAAGCATTTACTAAAGCCTTAATAGAGCGCCGTTCAGGCATTCGTTTTATTGAAAAACTGAAAGAGTTGCAGTTTGGATGTCAAATTGGAGGCATTCCAGAAAATGTGGATGCAATTTGTAGATCCCTATTCACAGAAGAAGAGCTCCTCTCAATGAATGAAGGATTACGTTTTGCAGTTATTGCAGGTCTTGAATGTTGGAAAAATGCTAAGTTACCCTGTTTTCGATCAAACAAAGATCAAGTCTTCTATGACACGGGGGCAATCATTGGGATAGGTTTGTGCGGCGCGGACACACTTGCTGAAACCGCGATCCCAATGATTAATGCGGGAAAAACAAGGCGCATGGGAAGCACAATTGTTGAAAATGTAATGGCAAGTGGCCCAAGCGCAAAACTTTGTAGCTTTTTGGGTCTTGGCGGTCAAGTGACAACAAATAGCAGCGCCTGCGTAACAGGTACTGAAGCTATTATTGAAGCCTATTTCAAAATTAAAGAGGCTCGCGTGAATCGAATGCTTGCAGGAGGCGTTGAAAGTAGTTCGCCCTATGTCTGGGCAGGCTTTGATGCAATGCGTGTTCTTTCCAAAAACTACAACGATGACCCCGAAAAAGGATCACGCCCACTCAGTGCGACTGCAGGTGGGTTCGTACCAGGCTCTGGCAGCGGCATTCTGATGCTCGAAGAACTAGAAACGGCCCTTTCCAGAAATGCACCCATTTACGCTGAGATCCTTGGAGCAGAGGTAAATTCCGGAGGTCAAAGAAATGGAGGAAGTATGACAGCTCCAGGTTCTCAAGGAGTTGTCCGCTGCATCAAAAAAGCATTGGAACGGGCCCATATCGAACCCGATCAAATCGATCTTATTAATGGTCATTTAACCGGAACTTTTGCAGATCCTCACGAAGTACACAACTGGGAAATTGCTCTCGGACTCACACCTCTTGAGTTTCCTCTGATTCAGGCAACTAAATCTCTCATTGGCCATGCCTTGGGTGCTGCAGGAGGGATCGAATGTGTGGCTTCTGTTTTACAGCTTTACTATGGCTTTGTGCATGGCTCACTAAACTGCGAAAATTTACACCCCGCACTCACCGCTTTCCGGACTAAAATTCCAGAAGAGACCCTATTCAAAGAAATTGATGTCGTAGCAAAAGCTGGCTTTGGATTTGGCGATGTAAATAGTTGTATTATTTTTAAAAGATATAGATAATCCCGACTTTGCAACTTTTTAGAGCTATCTGCCTTGTCTATTTGTCCTCGGACGTTCTCCCTTACGGTCGAGCTGGGAGATTATTTAAAACAGGAAGGGGTTTTTAACCCACTTCCCGTTTTAAATAACTCCCCCGAGAACAAATATCTCAAGGCATCTAGCTCTAAAAAGTTGCAAAGTCGAGATAACAAAAAAAAGGAACCTTGAAATGCAAAATAATGAAGTACTTGGAAAAATTGTAGCGATCATAAAGCCTTATGTAAAAAACGAACCTGCATTGAGAGAACTTTCACCCTCTACTCGATTTATTGAAGATTTAAAAATTAATTCAGCCAGATTGGTTGATATAGTTCTCGCTTTTGAAGATGAATTTAACGCTTCCATTACTGATGAAGAAGCAGAAAAAATTCAAACAATTGGGGATGCTTTAGATTTGATTGCTCAAAAACTGAACCAAGCGACGCTTGTTTAAATAAGAAAAAGTTGGCCTATGGAAGATAACATTTTTTATCCGTTGTTTAAGAAGAATGATTTATTCAAAGGATTAGATGAAGAAAAAATTCAGTTCCTTTTTTCCATCGGCCAAAAAATATCTGTGAAACAAGGTGAATATCTCGTTAAAGAAGGGGATTCTGCAAAAGAGATTTTCTTTCTCCTTAGCGGAACGCTTGAAATCAGCAAATACGATTCTGTACACAATCAACCCCATATTATCGCAACGTTGGAAGCAGGATCTACAGTTGGGGAGATAGCTCTACTAGATAAAGGACTCAGATCTGCTTCTGTACGAGCAACATCACCCTCAGAGTTAATTAGCATCCCTTTTGAAAAACTACAAGATATTGCTGAACAAGACAAAAGTTTGTATCGCTTATTTTTTCAGCTCTCACAAAATATTGCTGGTCGGTTGAGAAGTGCTGACGATACTGCATTTCGAGCCCTCCAAGCCCAGTTAGACGAGTATAAAACTAGGGTGATGTTAAGTAATTTCTTTGTCTACATCATCATTTTTATATGTGCCTTCTCATTCAGTGTTGATGAGTTAAAATATATCGCAATAATAAAGAAACAAACTACATTCGTTACACTCCCATTAACAGTAACGATCGCGTTTTTTATGTTTTATTTTGTTAAGAAGTACAACTTCCCTTATAAGATACTTGGTTTAACGCTAGATAATTGGAAACGGTCTATTTATGAAGGAATTGTTTTTACAATTCCTATACTTGCTATCATAACCTTTATAAAATGGATTGCAGTACTCTCGGTTCCTCCATACTTAGGACAGCCTCTTTTCAATGGTCATTTTTCATGGGTTATCCTCTTTCTTTACTGGCTTTTTGTAGCTCCTTTACAAGAATTACTTTCAAGAGGAGGTCTTCAGGGAACATTATCTCATTTCCTTACAGGAAAACATAAAGTACTGATCTCAATTTTCGTCTCTAATCTACTCTTCAGTTCCGTTCATTTATTCATGTCTTTACAAATAGCAGTATTGGTGTTTTTACCTGGAGTTTATTTCGGGTGGCTCTTCTCACGAACCAATAATTTAATCGGCGTTTGGCTTGCGCATGGCATGGTTGGGACATGGGGCTTAATGGTTCTTGGAATTAATACTCCCTAATTGACAATCCCTAAGGTTGCGGCTAGATAATGTCCATCATGTGAAAGGCTGATATCGAGATTTTCAACCCTTTTCTCTTTATGTACTTGAGGAGGTAGCAGTTGATGATCTTTTTTTTCTCTAATTATTTTACAGTCTGCATATCCGATTTCTTTAAGCATTGTAAGAGCTAATTTTCTTACAGCATCAGACTCAAGAGCCTCTTTTGGAAGAATCCCAATAGAACTTATCACTTGTATGACTTGCCCACTTCCGGTCGAGCATGAAATGCGCCATTGATCCTCCAATTTAAGCTCTTGTAAAACAGTTAGAGGATATTCTGATAAAAGAGCCGTCGCGTGGACGTAGTCCTTTGTTTGAATGAGATAAATATTTGCCTGCAAATGTTTATAATGGCAGAGAAAAAGACGATCGTGAACAGTGAATTGTTTGGGAAGAAAACGAGCATTCGGGTCTAATTTTTTAACCGCCTTGTAGGTGGCTTCTTTAATGGCCCAAAGAGTCCATAAAGCGGTAGAGGGTTCACTATAGGCTAAAACAGCCTTCTGTTCTTCGCTTGTGCATATGCGCTGCAAAAATCGGGGATGGGCTGTTGGATTTTGCAAGTCAACAATGTCATTGCCAACAAAAACAGAAAAATCAGTAAATTTTTGCAACGTCTCTTTCACTCCGAAACAAGACTCTGGACTTTCTTCAGCTGATCGCGAAGAAGAAGGTGTATCTTTTTTTTATCTTTCTCCTGAGCGATAAACTTCAAGGCTTTTGCAAGCTCACCCTCATCTTGTTTTTCTATGAGGTGGATGATCTCCAAATAAAGGAAGAAAATTTCTGAATCTGCAAATTTATATTGCGCTTGGAGCTCCACTGCAATTTTCAAAGCCTTCTCACAATCAGCATCTAGAAAATGGGAGGGTGGAATCTCAGCATCATAAAAAATCTCGCTGATCAGCTCTTCTTGAGACGTAATCCCTAAAGAGGAAGCTGAGAACTTAAGGACATCAAAAGCTCGCCCTGAGGGTGTAGTTGAAAATTCGATCGTTTCCCCAGTGAGGAAAAGTTCATGACCTAAGCACTTTTTATACAATTGGCTTAACGTCATGGATGATTGTTTATCCAAAAATTCGAGAACAAGATCTCTTTTCTTGGTGGTCCATAAAAAAAAGAACATCTCCCAACACCCTGGATCTTGGTAAAGATTTTTGGGTAATAAATCAATTTTGTGAAAGAGGTCCCAAGCATTTCCAAATGAGAGATGAACATCCTTACACCTTTCCAGATTGCTCCAATTCCATTTAGGGTCTTTAGAGACAATCATTTCAAGTAAAGAAATATGAATTTTAGGATCTATTTGATGAGTTTTAACAAGAGAAAGAAAGAGTTGTAATGACAAAATGCAATCGACAGATGAACGGTTTTTAAATGACTCCAATTTCATCTGGCAAAAAGAGTCTAAATTCAGACTAAAATAACAGAGATCTGAGCGGATCATCTCATCACAAAAGATTTTCGAGAACTTTTCTCGTAAAAAAGGAGAAAATTGAATGTTGAGATTTTTTTCTAAAATATCTAAAGAGCAAAAAATCAAGAATTCTTGAAAATTTTTTGCATCTTTATATTTAGAAAATCTGAAAATATCAATTTGGGGCTCTTTAACCCAATGACGCATGGTAAATTGTTTGAAAAGCTGCTTTGCTGCTTGGGCATTCTGATCTGAAAAAGATTGCCAAAGCGTAAGAAGATCTCCAAAATAAATGCGTTGCTGTCCATCGAAAAGGGCAACTTGATTGCAATAAAAGGAGGTCAATCCAAGTTCTTGATCATTAGATAATTTTTGTGGACCTCCTTTTTGCTCTTTTGATTCACTCTCTGGAACCAAACAACTTATTAAAAGTGAAAAGGCTTGAACTCTTGCTGTTTCGATTCTTTGCAGGTTTTTAAAATCGGGATTAGATCGTTTTAAAATGCTTTGATGAAATGGAAGCGTTTCGTCCGAGCGTGTTTTATAAACGGATAAAAAAAATTCTTCACCTTGCTTTTGAGGAAGATAGAGTTTGACAATTGTTTCCATGGATTTAGAGCCACTCACATGGGTTTGAAATTCGTAGTAAACCCTATGGATTAAATCGAGTACTTCCTGTTCTTCTTTTCCTAATTTCTCTTTGATTTGAGATATGTATCTATTGCCAAAAATTTCTAGAAGACTTGCTGTAAAATGTAATCTTTGCTCTTTTGAAATCTTTGCTGGGAATTTTTGAGATCTGCAAAAATCTAAAAAAGGGTGAGATTCCGGTATTTTTCCAGCCATTATATAACTCCTTCAGCCTTAAGTCTGATTGTATTGAATTGATAGGCGATCGCCAGCCAAGAAGGGGTATTAGGCCCCACCCATTCTGAAGTAGTGAAATAGAGACGATGAGCTGCAATAAATCCAGTTGACGCCCACCCAAAACCAGCTAAGACTTCAGAAATAAGACTTTTTTCATGAAGAATAATCTGACTGCTATCTATTTTTTCCGCATTGGTTGCTAAAAGGGAAGTGAGCAAAGGATTGATCGCAAAAATTCGTGGCGTAAGCACTAGATAAACCATCAGGGTGTCCTTGAGCCAATGACGCGCACCTGTATGAAACTTACGATCAACGAAATGGTAAATACCTAAAGTGGCAAAAAAACTTAACACCATCGCTCCCAATTCTAATTTCTCCACCCTATCAGTGAGGACTACAATCTGCCAAAGACCAAAACCAGCAACTGCAAGCGAGGATAAAATTCTATAAGCTATACGCCAAACGCGATAGCACAGTTCCTTTTCTTTTGGGGCGTGAAGAGAGTGAAATTCTTTTAAGTAGGGAATAGAAAAATTTTTAAAACGCTCAATCAAACTTTCATGTCTAAACTGACCGAATAGTTCTATAAGCCCCATCAGAGGAATTTGAGCACGTCTTTGATTCGTATCGGGATCTGCCGTTAAGGGGAAGGCCAACAGGGGCGTACAGATAAATCCAAGTGCATTGATTATGGTTTGAGCTGTCCGATAACAAGTGCCGCCTCTATCAGTTTCTTTGATTTTATGAATCATCCTCCGACCGATTCGTCCTCCAACAATTTGTGCCCCATAAGCGGACGCAAACAATGCAGTGATCGCCTGAAAAAGAGGATCATCATCAAACAAGTAATAAAGGGCTACGTTTGCAATAACAGCTAAGAGTTTTAAGAAATCCACCACATCGCGATTCGGCAAAAAGAATTTTAATTTTTCACCATTGTCATCCTCTAGCGCATGAACCTCAACTCTTGCCATTTTTTGATCAATCATACTTTGAAGAAACAGAGATAGATTCACTCCGAAACCTGCAGCGATTGTATAAACAGCAAAATCTTTTAGCTTGTCGTTATCTTCGTTCGCATAAACCTGGCTCAGAGCTAAAACAGGAAAAACATCAGCAACTACTCCTGTCAGTACCTTTCGAGCCCGTTCTAAACTTTTGTGTTCAAATGTACATTCAACAACTCTTTCAGCAAAAAATCCTGTCGCAAAACTACCGATTGCCTTTGCCCACATCGAATCAACGAATGTGACACCGAAAGAACCTGCAGCCCCAAGCACTGACATAATGCGTCCGCACCAGCTTCTTCTCGGTTGTTCGGTAGGAGATGGTTCATCCAAAGAATCGACATCATCTAGTAACCTCTTTGAGCCATCTACTGCACTCATTTACACACTCTTGCAAACTTTTTGCGGAAAGGTTTAAAGAATTTTTATATATCCTGTCAAGATATAAGGTTTTTAATTCTTTGAAATTGAGGGACAAAGATAGAAAGAAGAGCGATTTTTAATTCATTTTGGGTAGCTAAAGTAGGGTCAAGCAAAGGCAATCGCAATCTGGACTGACAAAGACCAAGCCAAGACATGATGAATTTAATCCCTTGCGGATTGGTTTCATAAAAAAGGGATTTGCAAAGAGGCATAAACCGTTTAGATAAGATCTTTGCCTCTTCCCATTTCCCCTCTTTGGCAAACTGAATCATTTGCTTCCATTGACGAGGAATGAGATTGCCAATCACTGATATGCTCCCAACGCCCCCTATCTGCAGGATTTCTAAAGTCAAATCATCTTCACCTGAGAAAATCGGAATAGAACACTGTTTTCGAATCTTTTGAATCACTTCTAAATCATGGATCGATTCTTTGATCCCAACAACTGTTGGAATACGACTGATTTCAACTGTTGTCTCTACGGAGAGATCGACACCTGATCTGCCAGGGTTATTATAAACGATCATGGGAAGACCGATTTTTCCGATTTCTGAGAAATGGAGAAGACACCCTCTTTGAGAAGGCTTATTGTAGTAAGGAGTGACAATCAAACAGCCATCAGCTCCTAATTTTTGAGCTTGTTCGGTCAATCGAATGGAATCTTTTGTTCCACTTACGCCCGTTCCTACAATGATTGGAAATCTTTTGTTAGCGACCTCAATGCAAATTTTTGCGATCGTTTTTTTTTCAGATTCAGTGAGAACTGGAGCTTCCCCGGTAGTGCCGCAACAGACAATCCCATCGGTTCCTTCTGCAATATGCCATTCAACCAATTGCTCAAGTTTTTTTCGATCGATGCGTCCCTTTGAATCAAAGGGTGTGATAAGCGCAACTAGAGATCCTTGGAGTAATGACATTCGAAACCTGTATCATTGTAGAGGCAGTTGCAAAACTCCACGGCAGCAAAAAATCGATGATTTTGGACCATCTTGAGAGGCAACGCAAAGCGTTGCCGTACTGCGCCGACGGCTGCCTGCCCAGGAGGGCAGGCGAGGAGGCGCAGTCTCAAAAGGATCCAAAAGGGCGATTTTTCGCGCCGAAGAGTTTTGCAACTGCCTCTATAGATACAAAGTTTGTCATTCTTCAAAATGAGTGTCAAGATGGAGCGCGTCTTTGTATTGATCTTCTACTGCAATTTCACAAAACATCCGATTGACTTGCTTGGACATCTGCCAGAATTCATCCACAGTTCGACGCAAATTGTCTTGAAATTTTGAGTAGAAAGAGACTTCTTGAATGAGCAGTACTTTAGTTCCGTCAACTTGAAATGAAGTACTGTGAGGCTTGAAACTAGAACTTTTCCTTGCTTCAACATAATCTTTAATTACTTTGGGTAGGTTGTTATGTGAAGAAAAAATAGGGGTTGATAAGTAGAAATTTTTTTTGACCAGATCAAAATCAATTTTAATTTGACTTCTTCTAGGAACAGAAATTAAACGATCAACGATTTCTTTTAATATCACATTACACCTCACATAAATTGTAACAAAAATGTAACTAAAAATCTCCTCTTAAAATTATATTTATTTTGATATAGAATTCCCCAACTTTTTTAGCATTCTAAAGTGGGATTTTAGAGCTTTAAAAAGTGTTGGGTTGTCGTGGTAAGGGAGTCCAAATTGTAAGACAGTAGATCGAATCATAGGTGAGAGCTTGATCCAATGGATGTGGCAAATATGAGGAAAGAGATGATGTTCAACTTGGAAATTCAATCCTCCAAAGAAAAAATGAGCCAGTTTACTATTTGTAGAAAAATTGGAAGTAGTTTTGAGTTGATGCTCAAGAAAACTTGTCCGTATTTTTCCCTCTTCATTAAGCTGTGGAAATTGTACATTATCGACAATATGTGCAAGTTGAAATACAAAAGCAAGAGTGATGCCGACTCCTGCAGCATAAAACATGTAACCTAAAAGAGCTTGTCCCCAGGTGAGATCTAAAATCTGTTTGGGAAGAACGAAAAACAGATATAGATGTAAGACTTTAAAGACTGCTTGAAGGACAAATTCCCACAAGGGCATTTGGTTTTTCCGAAATAAAATGACAGATTGTTTGCATTCATCATAAATGGGGTAAAGAGGATATAAACAGTACAATAAAGGAGCATACCAATGTTGAAGTCGATGATAAAACTTGAGAGGAGCCTGTGGGCACAATCTGAGAAAAGGATTGTCCATACCTAAATCGTGATCATGCCCTCCAATATTTGTATAGGTATGATGGTCTATTGTATGACCTTTTCCCCATTGAAACGAGCTTTTCCCGCATAGATCCATAAGAAAACCAAGAGTTCGATTCCATCCTGAATGAGTGGAGTAAGATCCGTGCAAACCATCATGGGAAATGTTCATAGTAGCAAGAGCCGCACAAATGCCTAGAATGGCATTGAATGCTAAAAACCACCACCCACCGATTGGATTGATCAGAAGCGCTCCATAGGAAATGATGAGTAAGCTCACGAGAAACAATGATTTAAGATACATGGCAAAATTTGCATGGCTTGTCTGCTTGGTATCTGCAAAGTAAAGAGCTACTTTTTCTCTCAAAGCATTATGGATTTTTTTTCCATCTGATTTGAATGCTATTTTTTGCTTGAGAGAACTTTCCATAACCACACTTTTCTATAACTCTTATTTACATGATTAGAAAATTTTTACCTATGGAAAATTTTAAATGTAAAGCCGCTTTACATTGGAAAGAAAAAGAACAAGATATCCAGGATACGTTCACAAAGCTCACTACAGGTTAAAAAGAATCTCCCCAATCAGCATCTCGTGCTTTTCGATAGAATTCCGTAGATTTGCGAGTGACCGTTTTTTCTTCTATTTTTCCAGAGTTAGAACAAAGTGTAAGGCGAACATGTCCAGAATTTTTAAGGGGATGACGGATGATTCTACCTGAAAATTGAGATCCTGGGATTTTGGAAGCAATTAAATAGGAAAACTTCTCATCTTCGTAACCGAGTGAGCCTTCTTTAATGAGACGATGAAGTCGAGTCCGTTCGACACGTGCAGAAAAATGACACCAATCCCCACCTTGGATAGGACAAGCAAAAGCATGAGGACAAGGTGCAATGAGATGCGCTTTTAAATCGATGAGTTGCTGGCGCACTTTTCGAATGAGATGAAACCCTTTTGGAGTTCCTGGTTCAACGATGATGAGAAGAGGAACTGCTTGCCAGCATTGTTCGATAAGCGTTGCAGAATCGCTTAATTCATTCAGGACATAAGATAAAATCGCAGCATCAGCACAAGGAATCTGGGCAGTGCCTAGAGATTGTTGAGTCCATTTGGCTTGCTGCAATAAAGGGTGATTCTTGGCTAAAGCTTGTCCAAGAGAAATGGCATCAGAACTTTTTTCAATGAGCGTAAATTGATTAACCAATGGAAAAAGATCCGCAATTGCCCAAGAGGCAGTTCCTGGGCCTGCACCGAGATCCAACACATGGCCAGAGAGAAAAGGGATATTTTGAAGAGCTTTATGAACAGCTGCAAAAGTGGCTGGCATACGAGCACTTAGATAAGCCAATCTTTTCGCCTCATCATTGAAAAGGGAAGTGCCGCCACTTCTATAATCTTGTGTGAGCCCCTCGCGAGCTCTTTTCAAAACTGTAGGATTTGTTTTTTCAACAATTTCATCGATTGCAGATTGAAGTTCAAAAGGGAGTTGCATGTCAAAGATTATACCGGAAAAGACAAGTTCTCTCAACGAACTTTAACTCGGCTTTGCAACTTTTTAGTGCCGAAGGACTCGAGATATTTGCCCTCTGAGGAGTTAATTTAAAATGAAAAGGGTTAAAAAACCCTTTCTTTTTAAATTAATCTCCTAGTTCGACCAAGGGGATCGAACGTCAGTGGGCTAATAGGCGAGGCATGCGGCACTAAAAAGTTGCAAAGCCGAGTTTAAGCCTGACAGTAGCAGAAAGACCAGGTTTTAAAGATACGCAAGAGTTTTCAATAGAAATTTTAATAGGTATCTTGGCTTTTTGAAAGGGAAGAATTGGCTCTCTTTTTACAACTGTAGCAGGTCCGATGTAAGTGACTTTGCCCATAAATTCTTTTTTAGGAAAAGCTGCGAGGGTGATGCGTGCCTGCGTTCCCACAATTACATGACTGCTTTCTTCTTCAGGGATTTCAGCATCAATCCAAACACGATTTGGATCCGAAAGAGTGTAGATGGGATCGCCAAAGAGAGCAACAGAGCCTTCCGTTTTCAATCTTTTCAAAACCACTCCATTAAAAGGAGCAGTGAAAATCATTTTTTTGAGCTGAAGATCCAAAAGTCCCATTTCCGTTTTAACTGATGTGAGTTGAGAATGAGCCTGCTGAGATTTTTCTTGTGCCTCTTCCATCAAAGTGAGTTGTTTTTTTGATTCATCAGAAGATTCAGCACCCAGTTCAAGACCATTTGTTGCTGTCAAATAATCTTCCATTGCTTTTCCAAGGCGCCCTTTTTCTTTCTCAATTTGTTCAACAAAAGAATCAAGAACCCCTTTCATCTGCGCCTGCTTGGCAAGAAGAAAATCGCGCTCTAAAGTAAAGAGCACGTCTCCTTTTTTAACAAAATCCCCTTCTTGAGGACCTAATTCAACAATGCGTGCCGCAATATCGCTACTGATCACTGTAGAAAAAGATTCAACATGAGCGCCTTTTATACAAAGATACGGTCGAACACCGTTGTACCAGTAGGCAAAAGTGGATAAAAATAGGAGTAAAGCGAGGGTTCCCAAAAAACGAAAATGAAGAGGTCTAATTAACATCGTCTATTTTTCCTAAAATTGATGAGCAAGCGAGCTGTAATTGATCAGATACTTGTAAAAGAACATCTGTTTCAAATGCAACTTGGTAAAATTCTTCAGTAAATTTGCTGCATTCGTCGTTGTCTTCGTCTAGCACTTGGTTAGATTGAGAAGAGAGTTCTTCTTTGCATTGGATCCAGTCAGATAGCTCGTCAACCCATTCTCGCATATTCTACAGAGTAAGCGAAGATCCTCGATCTTTCAAGATTTTCTAACTCTCGCTAATAAATAATAAATGGCAACAGCTCCCAAACTTAATACTGAAGCGATGAGAAAAGGAAGGCTTAGCGAATAACGAAAAGCAAGTCCGCCGATTAAAGGGCCTAAAGTGAAAGCAAATGCTTGAACCGACTGACTAATGCCTAAAACTTTTCCCTGCATTGCTTGCGGTGCCATATTTGAAATAAGACCTGCGCAAATAGGCCACGCTATGGCTCCTAAAATTACAGAAACACCTAAAATCGCAATCACTCCATACATATTTGATGGAAAAATAATGGCTGCACAAAAGATAGAGAGCCCGATGCAACAAAATTCAAGAACATGCGTTGGGTTAAAATGATGAGTCAACCATTTATTTAAATAGCCAGAACCTACCATCCAGCAAAAGCCCATAAAAAGAGCTAAATCACCGAGGCTGGAACTGGAAAAGGAGAATTTTTTTACGGTTAAAACAGGACTGAATTGAAAAAGGATTGTCCAAGCACAAAGAAATAAAAAATAAATGAGATAAAATTCCTTAATTTTTTCTGTTTGGAGGGCTGTTTTAATGTGTTTGAAAGCGTCCAAAAAATGAAATTTTACAGAAGAGTCAATCTTTGTTGTCTCTTTAAAGCCAAGCAAAATAGAAAAGAAATTGACCAGAGCTAATCCCGCAGCAAGCCATAAAGGGAAGTCTGGAGTGAAAAGAGAGCTGATGGATTGATCTGAAAGTTTACCTCCAACAAAAGCTCCTACTACAAAGGCTGTGCCTGCAATCATCGAAAAAAAACCGAAATTTTTCACTTTCGCCTTTTCATTTTCACTTAAATCGCTAATGCAGCTTAAAGCTACGGCACCGCTACTTGCGAAAAGGCCTGTAATTAGACGTCCGACGAATAGCAAAATGATATTATGGGTCTTCATGCTCCAAGCATTTAACAAAAGACCGATAAAAGTGAAAAAGACACCAATGGCTAAAGCTTTTTTGCGCCCATGCTTATCTGCATATTCTCCCATGACAGGAGCTGCTAGAAATTGTCCAAAAGCAAAAATCGCGAAAAAAAATCCTAAAATCATTGTGCGCGTTCCGTGGGGAAGATCGCCTGGAAGAAGGGTGTTGTTAGTGTCGAGAAAATAGGGAGGGAAAATAGAAAAGGAGAGGGCCCAACATAAGGTATCTACGAAAAAGGTGAAGTAAACGCTGAAAAAAGCGAGGTTTCTATTTTTAATCATGAATTGTCCAATCGATAGGAGTTTTGCCTACTTTTTTTAGAAACTCATTTGTTTTAGAAAAATGGCGACATCCCAAAAAACCAGCGTGGGCAGATAAAGGAGAAGGGTGCGCGCATGTCAAAACGAGATGATGCTTGGAGTTAGAGCAAATGTGTTGGAATTTATCATAAGCTGATTTGCCCCATAAAAGAAAAACGATCGGATCTTTTTTTGCACAAAGAAGCTCAACAACTTTATCTGTAAATATTTCCCATCCTTTGCCGTGATGGGATTTAGCCTCATTTGCTCGAACAGTAAGTGTTGCATTGAGCAATAATACGCCCTGTCTTGCCCATTCAATTAAGCAGCCGTGTTTAGGAGGGTTGATGCCTAAATCGGCTTTGATCTCTTTGAAGATATTTTGCAATGAAGGGGGAGCTGGAATCCCCATGGGTACGCTAAAGGATAGTCCATGAGCTTGTCCTGGACCGTGATATGGGTCTTGACCCATAACAACTACTTTTACCTGATCGAAAGGTGTTTGGCAAAAGGCATTGAACACCAGCTCAAAAGGTGGATAGACTTCAACTCCGGAACTAATTTCCCGAGCTAAAAAAGCTTCGAGCTGTTTCATGTAGGGCTTTTCGAATTCCCCTTGAAGAAGCTTTAGCCAAGAGGCTTCCATGTAAGCAATTTTTTCAGAAACGAGTGCCATAGTATTGATGCAGATTAGCAGTGAATCATTTTTTACGTAAAGGACATTGACAGAAAGAATTCCAACCGTCTAGAATTTGAGGTTTTTATACACAAGTTGATTCAAAAAATAGGATTTTGGCAAAGCCAGCGCCTAGAGTTTTTATCAGGCATAGACGACGCCGAAGCAGGCCATGTTTTTACATGGCCGATGCAGGCGGATAAAAAGGCTTGGATGCAGGCGCCGCCAAAACCGATTTTTGAATCAACTTGTGTATACAGAAGGTAACTCAAGTGAAAAACTTAGCTGAAAACAATTTGATCCGTTTTACTAACATCACGCGCAAAAAAGACTCAATATGTGCGAATTTCAGAGTCAAAGGGCTTCGAAATGGGGTTGTTTTTTCCGCTTCGATCTCTGTTGATATTACTGCACTTGAACTTCATCCTGGCGATACGCTTGAGAAAATCGTTGAGGAATGTGCTCGTCATGGGATTAAAGAGTTCAAGAAATCTGAAATTCAATTTGAAGGACTTGCATCAGTCTTGTCCGATCATCTGGGTGTAGCGCAGCTTGGCTAGCGCGTTTGCATGGGGTGCAAGAGGTCGTAGGTTCAAATCCTATCACCCAGATTCTTTTATATACAACCACTTACAGAAAATCCGGCTATGTCATAAAAAGCTTAAAACTGCCAATTGTGGCGGACATGTGGCGGATAGTGCACAAGAAAGAAAAGATAGACCTTGTGAGCCCTTCTCTTTTAGATTGATGTTTCAAGCTCAAGACCAGTCTCAACTAAAGTTTCTATCTCCCCAAAAATAGTCCGATAAGCGATACTTTCTCATCGAGTTATAACAAGTGGGTAAATTTTATGCGCAAAATAGGAGTTTTGATCGTCGGCATCAACGGAGCAGTAAGTTCGATGGTGACCACAGGCGTCTTCGCAATTCGAAAAGGTCTTGTTCCTCCTCTAGGACTGGTTACTGAGCTTCCAGAGTTTAATACATACGATTGGCTTACCCCAGAAAGCGTCGTATTTGGTGGATGGGATTTTCGGACTACAGGAACGCACTATGAATGGGTAAAAAGCAAGAATTTCATTGACCCTGCAATCGTAGAATCTATTCGCAATGATCTTGAGGGAGTTGAAATCTTTGACGCTCCGCTTTGTTCTATTTCATCAACTGTAATGGGTCTTGAAGGAGCTGGAAATGCTAGCCGCAAAGCAATGACTCAAAAAGATGCAGTACAGAAAATCCGACAAGATATTCGAAAATTTATTGAGAGAAATCAACTTGATCAAGCGATCATTGTCAATCTTTCATCCATTGAACCAGTCTATGAAGCTGCCTCTCAGCTGAAAGACATGGATGCTTTTGAAAGAGCCATCGACAAAAACGAGAGTCTAATGCCTGCAAGCATACTCTACGCTTATGCTAGTATCCTTGAAGATTGTCCTATGGTCAACTTTACGCCTAACCTTGCCTTCGAGGTCCCCGCGCTAATCCAATTCGCTGAGGAACGGGGCGTACCACTTGCAGGACGTGATGGAAAAACGGGACAAACTCTGTACAAAACAGTCCTTGCTCCAATGTTAAAATGGAGAAACTTGAAGTTGGAAGGATGGTACAGTGCAAATATTCTCGGCAATGATGACGGCAAAGTTCTTCATGATCCAAAACATGCTGCCTCCAAGATCAAGACAAAATCAGATGTTCTCCCAAGTATTTTGGGTTATAACGATTTCTCCCACCAGGTTCATATCCACTATTATCCAGTGAGAGGAGATGCAAAAGAAGCATGGGATTCAATCGACTTCATGGGTTGGCTGGGGACGAAAATGTCGATGAAAATCAATTGGTTAGGTCAAGATAGTGCTCTGGCGGCTCCATTGGTATTTGACTTGGTCCGCTTTTTAGATCGAGCAAGCCGCGAAAATCAAGGAGGAGTTCTTACTTATCTCGCTTGTTTTTTCAAAGCGCCATCCGGCACGATGGTTCACGATTTCTTCGCCCAAATCCAAATGTTACAAAATGAATTTAAAAAGGAATGTTATGAAGAACAAGCCACTCATTAGTTTTAAAAAATCGCTACAAGGGGACTTTGAAGCCGTTGAGAGAAAAGGAAGCGGTCATCCTGATACGCTATCAGATCATTTGGCTGAGTTCCTCTCAACTTCCTATTCTCGATACTGTCTGGAAAACTTTGGCGCTATCCTACACCACCAATTTGATAAAGTTGGAATCATGGGAGGAAGGGTCGAGGTAAAATTCGGGCAAGGAAAAATGACCCAACCTATCCGGTTACTTTTGAATGGTCGAATTTCGGTTAAGTTCGGAGACACCCCAATCCCAGCCAAAGAATTTTTAATCGAGCACGCTCGAAAATTCTTCTCCGAACGTTATCCTATGCTCGATTTTGACCGCGATTTTAGAATCATCTATGAAGTAAGTTCTGGAAGTAGTCCCGGAGCGATTGGAGAAAAAGGTGAAAAATCTCAAACAGCTCGCCACTACTGGTTCGAGCCCCGATCGATTATTGATTTGCCAAACTATAGAAATCCAAAATGCAATGACACTTCTCTCGGTTGTTCGTTTGGAAAACCATCTCCACTTGAAAAGGTAGTTCTCCATTTGGAGCGCTATCTGAATGGCAAAGATTACAAAAAAGATAAACCTTGGATGGGTAATGATATCAAGATCATGGGCCATCGTCATGGAAATAAAATTCATTTAACTCTTGCGGTCCCTCAAATTTGTATCTATGTCCATTCTGTTGAAGACTATAAGAGAAACTTAGAAATGGTAAGAAGCGACATTCAATCTTTCTGTAAAAAAGAAAGCCCTGGAATTGAATTCGAGTTCAATATCAACACAAGGGACAAATTTGATCCTCCAGAGCTTTATTTCACATTTACCGGATCTTCCATTGAAACCGGAGATGAGGGATTTGTAGGAAGAGGAAATAGAATGGGCGGGCTTATCTCTCCTTGTCGTCCCTATACGATGGAAGGGATCTGCGGAAAAAACCCAGTTTATCATACAGGAAAAATGTACAGCGTTGCCGCTTTTGAAATCGCTGAACAGCTTCACAAGAAACTTTCTGTAGGATCTGAAGTGTTTCTCATTGGACAAAGCGGCCAACCTTTGATCAATCCATGGAAAGCAATCATCCAAGTAGACGAAGATGCTGATGAGAATAAAATCATTGAGATCTATGACGAGGTAATCTCTAACCCCGAGAAACTTACAGAAAAAATTCTGTCGCAAAGCTATATAATGGCATAGGTAAATTCATGTTTCCATCGATTGATCCAGCTACTGTGGGATTCGACGTTCCATTATTTGCGCTTATGGATCAAGCAATGGCAGCTGGATTTAAAGCGATTGAATTCTCAATTCGAGAGATCGAGGCGGAAATCTTCCGTAAGGGAAAAGATAGATTTCTTCATCTCCTGAACAATCATCCGATTCAAATTTCGCAATTTTCTTGCGGAACAGG
>Ga0207156_10139_pt1 | contig 17705 bp, 16 predicted proteins | sample Alteio_BWMinHeat_24_FD_153514 | JGI IMG/M metagenome (GOLD analysis project Ga0207156, IMG submission 153514) | Enriched cells from forest soil in Barre Woods Harvard Forest LTER site, Petersham, Massachusetts, United States -... | ecosystem: Environmental > Terrestrial > Soil > Temperate forest >...
GAGTGCAAGGTACATCATGGGACGAATCACTATCTGATCTTCTATGACAACTGCTCGTTTTTCTATTCTGTGCATTCCTAAAATCCCCACCTGAGGAGGGTTAAGGATCGGTGTGGATAGCAGAGAGCCAAAAACACCCCCATTTGAAATCGTAAAACCTCCTCCCTCAAGATCTTCAACTCTTAATCGCCCTTCTCTTGCTTTTTTAGCATATCCCTCAATCCCCTGTTCAATCTCAACAAAGGAGAGTGTATCGCAAGCGCGTAAGACGGGCACGACGAGCCCACGATCGGTTGAAACAGCAACGCCAATATCGTAATATTCACGTTGCACAATCTCATCTCCATCGATGTAAGCGTTCAATAAGGGAAATTCCTTAAGGGCCAGAAGAGTTGCCTGAACAAAAAATGACGTCATACCCAGTTTCACGCCATATTTTTGTAGAAAACCCTCTTTATTCTGAGCTCTAGCGTGCATAACAGCACTCATATCAACCTCATTAAAGGTTGTGAGCATAGCAGAAGTATGCAAAGACTCGACAAGACGCGCCGCCACCACTTGGCGTAACCTCGACATCTTTTTACGTGTCTCTTTTTTCCCCGTCGCACTCATTTGCTTCTTGGGGCTCTCCTCTTTCTTTTCACTATCAGGCTTCTCCCTCCTCCCCTCACTTTCAGTAAAGCTCTCGATAGGTTTTTCCTTTATAGAGGCCTCAACCTTCTGCTCCGTAGGTTTTGGCGTTGTGGGGACCTCCCCTTTCTTTTCACTGCCTGGCCTCTCCTTTCTCCCCTCACTTTCGATATAGCCAATCACAGAGTCAACGACAGCTGTCTCCCCTTCCTCCACCTGCCATGTAACAATCCCACTCATGGGGGCATAAACTACCTGATTGACCTTCTCTGTCTCCAGTTCGACGATCTCGTCATTTTCATCAACATAGTCCCCAGATGCCTTTAAAAGCCTTCCGATAGTCACTTCCCTGACAGATTCTCCAGCAGGAGGAATTTTTATTTCTTGCTTCATACCTCAAATGCCCTACTCAAAATTTGTTTTTCCTCTCTCACGTGAGCACCATGTGACCCCGCAGCAGGCGCCGCTCTTCTGGATCGCCCTACATATTCAAAATGTATCTCTTTTGGCAGAAGGTCATGGAAAATCGAAAATATATGCTGCCATGCTCCCATATTTTTAGGCTCCTCTTGTACCCAAAAGCACTCTTTCACTCCCTTGTATTTCTCAAAAATCGATACAAAAAGCTCCCGATGAAAGGGAAAAAGTTGCTCGATGCGCATGATGGCCACATCATCACAATTCACTCTCTTCCTCTCCTCTATAAGTGCATAGTAGATCTTGCCAGTGCAAAAAAGAAGACGCCTGATGTTTCTTGGGACAAAGGCTCCCTCTCTTTGTTTATCTGGAGATGTAAAAGGCTCTCCTTCATCATCTAAAATTTCACGAAAAGTGCCTTGTGAAAGCTCTGCCAGAGCGCTCGTGCACAAAGGATGCCTGAGCAAACTCTTCGGTGTAAAGATAATCAAAGGTTTTCTAATCAACCGCAATACTTGGCGTCTGAGAAGATGAAAATACTGAGCTGGCGTTGAAGGATAAACAACTTGCATATTCATATTCCCTGCAAGCTGTAAATACCTCTCCATACGCGCAGAAGAATGTTCAGGACCTTGGCCCTCATAACCATGAGGAAGAAGAAGGGTTAATCCTGAATGTCGTTGCCACTTTTCCTCAGAGCTCGAGATATATTGGTCCATAACCACCTGACCACCATTAGCAAAATCGCCATATTGCGCCTCCCAAATAACTAATGCATCAGGTAAGGCAAGACTATAGCCAAATTCAAAGCCCAATGCGGCAAATTCCGAAAGAAGAGAATCTATCACATCGAATCTCCCCTGTTTCTCTCTTAAATGTTGCAAAGGGATGTAACCTAAACCCACGGCCTGGTCGACCCACATTGCATGCCTTTGACTGAATGTTCCCCTTTTACTATCTTGCCCTGCTAACCTAATAGGAATCCCTTGATTCAAAAGAGAGGCAAAGGCAAGCCATTCAGCTGTAGCCCAATCAACCCTCTCTTCCTGTTCAACAGCTTTTAACCTCTCTTGAAAAAGCTTCTCCACTTTAGGATGAATAGTAAAATGACTAGGAACAAAGCAAAAGGTGCATGTCAACTTCTTCAGTGTATCCACATCCACATCTGTTTTCACCTTAAGGAAAAGATCGTGCGCGATACCCTCCTTGTATTTTTCCCAGATGCCCTGAAAAGGCTCCTCATAAAGAACCAATTTTTTTAATTTAAACTCCTCTAGCTCTGTGTGCAGGCTTTTTTTAAATTTCTCCTCTAAAGCCGTTGCTGCTTCTCTCTCAATGAACCCTTCCTGGATCAATTTGTCCCGATAAATTTCGCGGACAGACTTTTTCTTTCTAATATGCTCATATTCTATAGGCTGAGTAAAAAAGGGCTCATCTCCCTCATTATGCCCATATTTTCTGTAGCAATTTAAATCGATAAAAACATCGCTATGAAATTTTTGGCGCATTTGAATAGCTAGCCCGGCTGCCACCATACACCCTTCTGGATCTTCCACATTCACATGGAAAACAGGAGAAGAAAAGGCCTTTGCAATATCAGAGGGGTAGCGAGTCGATCGGGAGTCGCAAGGGAGCGTTGTGAATCCAATATGATTGTTGATGATGATATGGATCGTGCCCCCTGTAGCATACCCCTCAAGATGGGAGAGCTGCAGCGTCTCGTAAACAACACCCTGCCCTGCAACGGCGGCATCTCCATGAATGAGGATAGGAATGATTTTGCTTTTTTGATCATCCCTCCGCCATACCTGCTTGGCACGCACTTTCCCTTCCAGCACAGGGTCGATCGATTCAAGGTGACTAGGGTTGGCAGGGAGAGTGAGGTGGATAGGATACCCTTTCTTGGTCGTTAGGTTGGCGGAGAAGCCTTTGTGATACTTCACATCCCCTTTTCCAGTTTGGAGCATAGGATCGAAGAAATCTTCAAACTCACTAAAAATGACAGAATACGATTTTTTTAAGATATTGGTCAGGACATTGAGGCGACCTCTATGCGACATACCAATCACAAATTCATCTAGCCCCAATTCAGCCCCTTTTTCAACGATCTCATTGAGGATGGGAATCAATGTTTCTCCCCCTTCCAAGGAAAACCTCTTCTGTCCTACATATTTCGTATGAAGAAAAATCTCAAAAAGAGTCGACTTATTGAGCATCTCTAAAATTTCTTTTTTTTCATCGATCGAAAAAAGAGGAGGAAATCGATTCTTTTCGATTTTCTCTTGAAGCCATTTTTCCATCTCAGGCATATCTGAAAAGCAATATTCAATCCCGATAGTGCCACAGTAGATCTCTTTGAGAGTAGCGATAATCTCTTCTAGGCAAGCGCTCTCTTTTTCCAAAAGACCGCAAGTGGGGAAAAGCTCTTTGAGCTCACTTTCTTTAAATTTAAGCCTCTTAAGACTTAACTCAATAACAGCTTTTGGTGCCTCTCTTGCCACAGGATTAAATGAGGCAAGGAGATGGCCGAAACTTCTGTAAGCTGCGATGAGATTGGAGATCCTTAAATCTTTCGACTCTTCGATGATAACCCCTTGCTCTGAAAATCCCATTCCCTCAAAAAAATACCGCCACGAGGGAGGAACTTGGGAAGGGTCGGCGCAGAAGACCTCGTAAAGGTCCTCAAGAAATGTAAGATTGCCAAAATGAATATAATTGGGGTTGGACATATGTACAGTGCCTGGTATAACCCAGTGTATATTAAAATTTCAACGGTAACTTACTCGCCTTACGCAAAAAGAAGCATGCAGATGCTGTAGCAAGAGAAATATGCAAAGAAAACAACGAAGCAACTTGGGTAAGTTGAAGAGAGAGTTTTCTGCAGCAGATTGTTCTCGTAGCCAGCAGATGCATGGCTTATCTTTGCGCAAGGCGAGTAACTTACTCTGACAAAAAGAAATGTTTACGGAAAAGCTGTGATAAATGATATAAGCTGCTTGAAAAAAAAGTATGAAAACAGTAAACCTTCTGCTGCTTTGTGAGAATATCCATGAAAAGTGAACGTTTAAAAAAGTTAGAGTCGGAGCTCAGCGATCTTGAGCAGTGGATGAAACTGGGGCTCGTGCCTAAAAAAGAGACTAGGCGCCATATCGAGGAGATTACCAATCTCAAGACGAAAATTGAAGAAGAGAAAGAACGCCTCCAATTTTTAAAAGAAAGTGGTGATGGGGAAGAGTACACTGCGCCCCGCCGCAGCCCAGCTAAGGCTGCCTATCCAGAGATGCCCTCCATTTCTGATATCGATGTAGGTGCTGAAGAGACAGCGGAGGCCTCATTAGACTTAGAAACAGAATCGATGGATTTTGAAACAGCAGAAGAAGAAAGCACAATCACAACAGAAGAGGTTGTGGAGGAAGAAGTTGAGGAAAAAACAGAAGATGAGGAAGATCCTTTCAGCGACAGAAATAGATGGCGACGGGGAGGAATTTTAGACCCTGATGCCACTGAATGGTAAAAAAAGCGAGGCCCTCTCCCTATATTTTCATGTCCCTTTTTGTTCCAAAAAATGCCCCTACTGTCATTTTTACGTCATCAAAGAAAATGCGCTTTTAAAAAAGCGTTATCTCAGTGCCTTGAAAAAAGAGTGGGAGCAAAAAGCCCCCTTGCTGGAAGGCAAAAACATTCTCTCTGTCTATTTTGGAGGGGGCACCCCCTCTGTTTTGGATATCAAAGATTTTGAATATATTTTTTCTTTTCTCTCTCTTCGAACAGAAAACATGGAAATCACAGTAGAGGCAAACCCTGAAAAGCTGCACCTTTCCTTTATCCAAGAATTGCGTAACTTAGGAGTAAATCGAATAAGTTTAGGAGTGCAATCTTTTGATGATACCCTATTGAAAAAAATAGGGCGGACGCACGATGCAAAAAAGGCGATAGAAAGTATCTTTGATATTGCAAAGGCAGGTATTGAAAATCTCTCGATCGATCTTATGTATGATCTTCCAGAGCAAACATTTGCTATTTTTGAAAAGACACTTCAGCAGGCAATTGCTCTTCCCATTACCCACATCTCTCTCTATAACCTTACAGTGGAGCCAAATACGGCATTCTATCGAAAAAAAAGAGAGCTTCAAAAGAAAATGCCCAAAGATGAGGAGAGCTTTCTGATGCTTGACAAGGCGATCTCTCTCTTTACTCTCCATCATTTTAACCGCTATGAGATTTCAGCTTTTGCAAAAAAGGGATATCATTCACGGCATAATAGTGGGTATTGGTTAGGGAGGTCTTTTTTGGGATATGGTCCTTCGGCTTTTAGTTACTTTGAGGGAAGCAGATTTTCCAATGTGAGTGATCTTATAGAGTATGAAAAACGTTTAAATAATGGGAAGAGCCCGTGTGATTTTTCTGAGACTCTTGAGCCCAATGCGCACTATAAAGAGCTTCTGGCCATACGCTTGCGTTTCCTAGCTGATCATCTCTCTCTTTCTGATTTTAATGAACATATCCCCAAAGATACCTCTTTGGTGCTACAGAAGCTATTGGACCAAGAATATATTCGAGAAAGTGCGGGGAAAATCTGCCTTACAGATAAAGGCACTCTTTTCTATGATACTGTAGCAGAAGAGCTTGTATCATAATGTGTATAGTGGATTAAATTATGAATGATAAAAATTGAACGGAAGATTTTCATGGCAAACGATGCGCGAAAGATCGATGGTGACTATTGATAGTCAGCGAGATCGAGCGCGAAGTTTCCCATGAAAAGATCCAAATCAATTTTTATCAGGCATGATTTAATCCACTATATATAAGGAAGAGGGCTGGGTGTTTCTGAATAGCGGGCGCCTCTTTTACTCTCCAATCTCGTATAGAAGCTGTAATCACACCTTGAGTGGGCAAAGTGAGATCCCAAGCCACAGAAAACATGGTCCTTTCTTCTAAAGCCTCTAAACAGCTTTGAAATGTAGCTAAGTTGCGATAAGGTGCCTCCATAAAAATTTGAGTCTCTCTCTCCTCTTTAGCACGCCTCTCCCATTTTTTCAGCTCATTTCTCCTATCCACAGCCTCCTTAGCTATATAACCATGGAAAGTAAAGCGTTGCCCGGAAAACCCCGAAAGCATAAGAGCCATGATAATCGAAGAGGGCCCCGTTAACGCCACGACATCGATATTAAGTTTACGCGCCTGCAAAACTAACTCAGATCCAGGATCAGCAAGGCAGGGAAGCCCGCAATCAGAAATAATACCCCATTTTTCTCCCCTTAAAAGAGGGGACAGAAGTGTATTCATTTCTTGTGGCTTAGTATGTTCATTTAGTAGAGCCAGAGACAGTGTCACCATTTTTTCTCGCGACATAAAGCGTCTTAAATAAGCGCGTGCTTGCTTTTCACTTTCAGCAATCAGCCCATCTATTAGCATGACCGCTTCATCAACACTGCGAGGTAAAAAAAGGGTATGGTCTTCCTGAGACCCAAGAAGATTAGGTAAGAGAAAAAGAGTCATTGCATTTTCATAAGTAAAAGCTCTAAAAGAAAGAAATGGTCCGCATTCATTGTTTTCGCCTTTAGTTCCGTTTTAAAAAGAAAGAGCAGGCCCCGCCTAAGATCTATCTGACTATTACCTTTAATCTCCTCTATTTTTTTCGATAAAATAGCTCCTTTCAAATAAGGAAACTCCTGTATAAGCAAAGAAGATCCCCCCTGCTTATAAAGGATAGACATCTTCAACAAGGTCCTTATTTGGGAACGCAATTGAGACAAAATCGTAAAAAGAGAGACTCCCTCTTCCATCAATGCCCTACCTCTTTCCCAACTAGTGGCATAATTTTTGCAGAAAATAGCCTCTCCCAAATCCCATAAAGTAAAAGAAGGACGCACAGAAACTAATTGCCTTATATCTTCTATCGCAATGGCCCTCCTATGAAAAGTATATGTGATCAGTTTCTCAAATTCTTGATAAAGAACATCTTTTTCAACCCCCACACAATCAATGAGATATCTAATAGCCTCCAGGGAGAAGGCAAAGCCATAGAGAAGCGCTTTTTCTTTTAACCAGTGCTCCATTCTCTGTTTTTTTTGCCATATTTTCTCATCCACAAGTTGCAATACTGTTCCCCTTTGGAGCTGGACTTCTTTAACAAAAAAAGAGGTGGCAGAGGAAAGAAGAAGGGAAATATTCTTATTAGGTGCTTTAAGATATCTTAAAAGCACTTTCTGATCTTGTTCCTTAAGCTTATCAATATCAGATATATAACAAATAAGATGTTCAGAAAAAAGGGGAAGTGTTTCTACCTCTGAGCAAAACTTTGATGAGGAGAAATCATCCCCTGCAAAACTCTTAACTCTTCCAGTCCAGCTGTTTAAGACAAGATTCACGCCTTCCTTTACGTCCTTGCCAACAATAAGACAAAGAGAGGGGACTTCTTTTTCGATTTCCTTTGAAAAGAGGGAAAGACTATTTAAGATCATGATGGATACAATGCGACTTATTGTACCTAGTTCTCACAAAAAATTCTACAAAAAAAAAGTGGCAAGAGGTCCTTGCCACTAACAAAAGACGAAAATCTCTTATCGAGAAACCCCTTTACTATAGAGCTTCATGATATTACGACGCCATCCTTCAGCTGTCTGAACTTTATTGCGTCTGTTGGTTGTTGAAGCACTGCGTCTTTTAGAAGCACTTTTAAATGTAGGAGCGCTGGAAACTACAGAAGCACCCACTGCCTTTTTAGCGCGAGCAGACTTAGCTGTCGTTTTTTTTGCTGTCTTGCGCTTAGTTGCCACTTTCTTTTTAGTAGCTACTTTACGAACGCTCTTTTTTGCTGTACTTTTACGAGCAACTTTTCTCTTTGTTGCTACTTTCTTTTTAGCAACAGATCTTTTAGCTGTCGTTTTTTTCCTAGAAGTTGCCGTCTTGCGCGTACTTTTTTTTGCTGCAGGTCTGGCTTTTTTTCGGATTGCCATTTGTTTTTCTCCTCTTAAGTAATTAGAGAGCAATTTGCCTATACGATCTATCGGTAACCTTTAGAAAAAACTTTAGAAAAAACTTTAAAAATGGATCAAAAATTTTATAGTGGTTTAAATTATGATTGATAACTTAACCACAAAGAGCGCAGAGGAATGGTCGTCAAGGAGTTGAAAGGAAGTCAACTAAGAGGCGCACTCCAAAGCCAATGCCCCTCTTCGGGAGATACTCTCGCTCTTTCGATGCAAAAGCTGTTCCTCCAATATCCAAATGAGCCCAGGGGATCTTATCAACGAATTCCTCAAGAAAAAGCCCTCCGAGGATCGTCCCGCCAGCCCTACCTGCTCCAATATTTTTCAAATCGGCAATATCTGACTTAAGTTGCTCTTTATAAGCAGGGTGCAATGGAAGTCTCCACAAAAGTTCTGCTGTTTTTTCACCTGAAGAGAGCAATTTATCTACTAGTTTATCATCATTGGACAACACTCCCGCTACATCATCGCCTAAAGCAATAGACACAGCTCCCGTTAAAGTGGCCAAATCAATCATCCGCGAAGGAGATAAATTCTTAACTGTGTACGAGATAGCATCAGCAAGAATGAGTCTACCTTCTGCATCGGTATTGCCAATTTCAACAGTTTTACCGCTGTAGCTGCGATAAACATCTCCAGGCTTAATGCTTTGGGCATCAATAGCGTTTTCAGCCGTCGCCACGACTGCTGTCACATTCACTTTTAACTGAAGCGCAGCTACAGCTGCAATGGCTCCTAGAACGGCCGCGGCGCCAGACATATCAGCGCGCATTGTCTCCATAGAACCTGTGGGCTTAAGATTTAGGCCTCCAGTATCAAATGTAATCCCCTTTCCAATCAAAACGGTGTGATCTTTCGCACGGGGGTGTCCTTTATAGCTGGCAATGATAAAGGCGGGATCATGAATAGCGCCTCTTCCAACAGCCAAAAGAAGACCCATCTTCTCCTTTTCTAGCTGCTTTTTATCAAAAATGGTTGTCTCAATAGTAGGGAACTTCAAGGAAAGCCCCTTAGCTGCTGCAACAAGATATTGAGGAGTGACAATATCGGCATTGCCATTAATTAGGTCTCGAGAGAAATAGACAGCTTCAGCTACATCCTCAAAACATTTAATAATAGGGAGAGTTTTGGGAAGCACCCCAATTAGCGAAACGCTAGTGAGTAGGGTTTTCTTATCCCCTTCAATGCTCTTCTCATCCCAAGCATAATTGACGGATAAAATGCCTTCACATGCCCCCCGTAAACTCTCTTCTAGGGTCATTTTTCGAAGTTCAGCAACACTAGGAAGAAGCACATTGATCTTCTGGATCTTTCTTTTCTGGCATTGCTTAGCTACCTGGGCAAACGCCTTCCGGAGAACCTCAACGGACACTTTTTCTTCCTTACCTAATCCAAAGAGAAGAACCCTGCCCTCTTTTTCTTCCCCAGAGTAAAGAAGCACACTCTCTTCCTCTTTTCCCAAAAAATCTTTGGCAACGATGGGCAGTTTGACTAATGCTTCTAATTTCTTACCTAAGGGAGCGGCCGCCTTGGGTTTTTCCCAAAAAGGGAGAGCCAAAAGCGCACCATCGCCTCTTTTTGAAATATCAGCAACAACAGAAAATAGCATAATTTTTACGGATTAAAAGGGTAAATCATCACCGGTAAAACCACTATTGTCTCCCGCACCTACTCCGACCTCTTCTCGGCCATGATCTCTTTCTTCCCTCTCTCGACCATGGTCTTTCTCTTCCCTGCCATGCCCAAAATCTTTGGAAGATGAGGAACGCTCCTCTTTTTCTGCCCCAGGCTTCCCAAAAGGACTGAAGCGAATGATCTCTGCAGAGAGAGTAAGGGAAACTTGAGAACTCCCCATCTTATCAACATAAATTTCTGGCTTAAGCATTTCACCAATAATGATAAGAGCAGACCCTTTGCGAAAATAAGGAATCATTTTATCAAAACGATCACTCCAAATATTCACACGCCACCAGATCGTCTCATCTTTGCCCCCTTGCCTTACCTTTGTAGCCACTCGCAAACTGACAACTCGCTTACCAGTAGCTGTGGAGCGCTCCTCTGCATCAGCTCCTAAATGTCCTGCAATCTGCACAAAACTCATCTTATACCTCTCAACGAGAAAAACTTATATTATAATCTATCCACGAAGCCGTGGTACCATACCAGGTGTAGGTCCCTTTCCTGGGGTAGAGGGGCGCTGTTCAGGTGGTTTTAAGGGCTCAATTGTAGGTTCACGTCCCTCACAAATATCGCGACATGCTTTGCGCCACTTTTCCACTGTCTCTACGTAGAGAGCTGCGAAAGCACGTAAAAGGGTTGTCGGAGCATACGCCATATCAATAACGCAATGCATAAGAATCAGCTCTTCTTTAACAGCCACTCCTACACCGCCACCTGCCATCTGCGCTCCCAAAATCGATCCCGAAAGAATTGTTTCATAGAGCTTGAGACGGATCTTATCATCCCTTGGCAAACCATCAATAAGCGGAGAGTAAACATAAAGACGATCTGAATTCGGCTCATATGTAAGATGCATCGAAAATTCATCATCAATACCCAAAATACACGTATTGTTCTCGTCATACACTAATCCCTCAAGCCCAAGCTCTTTACCAAACTCGCGTAGGTTTTCTTTAGCATTTTCAAAAGACATAATCCACCTTAACTTTTAAAAGTTCACTCAACATATAATAGAGCTTCCTATTTTTCAATAGCTTTTTGTTGAGTTGGATCATAAAATAAAGGAAATGTTTACAACTAGCCGCGGATTCCCATTTCCCTTTGGTGCCTCAAAACATCCAAAAGGGATTAACTTTTCTCTTGTTTCCAAACACGCAAAAGAGATCTCTCTCTGTCTGTTTGAGCCAGAAAAGGAGGTCTCTGTTTTAGAAATCCCCCTCAATCCTTATACCCATAAGACAGGAGATGTGTGGCACATCTTTGTACAAGATCTCCCCTCTCATTATCATTATGGCTACCGCATTGATGGTCCCTATGATCCTCTAAAAGGACTTTACTACGATAGACGCCACGTTATGTTGGACCCCTATTGCAAACTTGTAGCCAATCATGAGCAATGGGGCGCACCCGATCCCCCTTCCTATCGCTTAAGAAGAGGTGCCATAGCCCCCCTCGAACCGTTCCATTGGGGCGAGGATAAGCACCCCAATATCCCTATAAAAGATCTGATCATCTATGAAATGCATGTGCGCGGTTTCACAAAGGACCCCTCAAGCAATACTCAACATCCTGGCACATTTCTTGGCGTCATTGAAAAAATCCCCTATTTGAAATCATTAGGCGTTAATGCAATAGAACTTTTGCCCATCCATTTATTTGATGAAATGCAAAACCCTTACAAAAATCCTAAAACAAAAAAGCCTCTGTATCAATATTGGGGCTACTCTACTGTCAATTTTTTCTCTCCCATGACTTGTTATGGCTCTAGGTGGGCCACTGTGATCAATGAATGTAAGACCATGGTCAAGGAGCTGCATGCCAATGGGATAGAGGTTATTCTAGATGTCGTCTACAACCATACAGCTGAGGGAAATCAAGAAGGTCCTATCCTCTCTTTTAAAGGTATTGAAAACCCTACCTATTATATGCTTGGGCCCAATGCTGAGTATTATGATTTCACCGGTTGTGGCAATACGGTCAATTGCAGCCATCCCCTAGTCAGAGACTTAATCCGCGACAGCCTTCGTTATTGGGTGCTTGAAATGCACGTTGACGGGTTCCGTTTTGATTTAGCATCTATATTGACAAGGTCTCATGACGGAATCCCCCTACAGCATCCTCCCCTCATCGAAATGATCTCTATGGACCCTATTCTTGCTCACACCAAATTGATTGCTGAACCCTGGGATGCGGGCGGATTGTATCAAGTGGGCACTTTCCCTGCGATGGGTGTATTTGCCGAGTGGAACGGTATTTTTCGAGATGGAGTCAAACGTTTTCTCAAAGGAACAGATGGGGCCGTTGGCAGTTTTGCCACCCGCATCAGTGGATCTGAGGATTTATATGGCAAAGGGCGCTCTCCTGCACATAGCATTAATTTTATCACAGCTCATGATGGGTTTTCTCTAGGAGACCTTGTCTCTTACAATGAAAAACATAATGAAGAAAATGGAGAAAACAATAGGGATGGAGCCAATGACAATGAAAGTTGGAACTGCGGAGTTGAAGGAGAAACAGACGACGTAGAGATCCTTGCTTTAAGAGAGAGGCAAATGCGCAACCTCCATTTAGCTCTTATGGTATCTCAGGGTGTTCCGATGATTCTCATGGGTGATGAATACGGACATACAAAACAAGGAAATAATAACAGCTGGGGACACGATTCACGCCTCAACTGGTTTCAGTGGGATACTCTAGAAAAAAACCAAGGCTTTTTTCGCTTCTATCAATTGATGATTGCTTTTAGAAAAAACCACCCTGTTTTGACGCACTGCGCCTTTCTCAAAAAAAACGAAGTGACATGGCTGGATCAAAAGGGGGATACCCCTGATTGGCACTCTAAAAGCCGCTTTCTCGCGTTTGTGCTTCCTGATGTCGACAATAAGTATGAGTTATACGTGGCCTTTAATGCGCACTTTACCGAAATATCTGCGTGCATGCCCACTGCTGCATCACCGTGGCTGAAGATCGTAGATACTTTTCAAAAATCCCCCAAGGATTTTATAGAGGAGAAGCAAGCATCTGCACTCACCTCTCCCTGCTATACCCTTCCTCCCCACTCAGCCATCCTGCTAAAGAGAAAAACTTAAGCTTGCGCTACCGGCTTTGTTTTGGAGGCTATGACCGCAGTTTCGCAATGGGGAAGAACACTCCTCAGAATTCGTTTAGCGTCCAAACCTTTTAGGGCCAGCTTCTCTGCATCACCTGCAGAAAGATTCACAGCATGAGTAGGCATTCCCCCTTTCTCTTCAAGGACGATATGCTTAGTTGTGAGCACAGCTTCATCAACCCCATTTTTGCTCATAGTCACTCCCATCCCGAGATATCCACACTCTTTTGCCAAAAGGTCCCACAAAGAGGACGCATCGGTGCGGTAGAACACTTCAGAATACGCATTTGTGCGTGCAGCTATTGCAAGAGCATTGATTGCTTCTTGTGAAAGAGGTGAAGTGAGTTTTACAGACATCGTGGATGCTACAAAATCTTCAATGGAGACCTCATTAACTACATGGATAAACCCTTTTTTTGTGCAATAGACATGGATAGCACCCTTGTACTGCAACCCGTCAACATAAAAGCTTGTTTTTGCATCAAGTGGAAAAATAGAGATGGCATATATCCCCGGAAATTCCTCACCCCACCTGATCCCACTGGAAATAGCGTGCACGACAAATCTTTTTCCTGTCGTACCATGACTTAGCATTTTTCGACCATCTCTTTGAAGGATTTTGTAGCCGCCTCTTGCTTCTAAAAGAACCCCTTTTGCTTCTTTAGCAAGAAGCACTCGAATTCTTGGCTCCTCTTTTTTCTCTGCGGCTTGAGCTTGTTGCCAAAACCCAAGAATTAAAAAGAGTGATACACTCAAAAATACATATTTTTTTCTCATAACATTGCTCCTAAAACAAATAATGTTCGTTAACCTTTTTCCCTAGATGATGAAACCCGAGTGGGGTGACCATTCTACCGCGGGGGGTTCTTTTGAGAAACCCAAGCAAAATCAAAAAAGGCTCATTCACTTCTTCAATTGTGTGCCCTTCTTCTCCCACGGCTACCGAAAGCGTATTTAAACCAACCGGACCACCGTCGTAATGATCGATAATGACATGGAGGATTTTTTTATCCATTTCATCAAGCCCTTTTTCATCTATAGCAAGCATATTCAATGCTTTGATCACAATCTCACGCGTGAGTTCATTTTTTGTGCGTACCTGGGCAAAATCACGCACCCAACGCAAGAGATTATTGGCAATCCGAGGTGTTCCACGTGCTCTATTGGCAATCTCTTGAGTCCCTTCGCTATCGATCACCATATTGAGAATTTTTGCAGAACGAGAAAGAATATCTCCCAGGACCGCAGTATCGTAGTAATCAAGACGCAAAGATAAACCAAAACGGGAGCGCATCGGTGCTGTGATCAGCCCCGAGCGTGTGGTTGCTCCAATTAATGTGAAACGATTGAGCTTAACTTGCACAGAGCGTGCATGGGGGCCACTGTCGATCATGATATCCAACACGAAATCTTCCATAGCTGGGTAAAGGTATTCTTCTACACTGCGATTCATGCGATGGATCTCATCGATGAAGAGGATATCACCTCTCTGCAAATTAGTTAAAATGCCAGCAAGATCACTAGGCCGCTCTAAAATGGGGCCAGAGGTCACAACTATAGAGCAACCCATAGCTTTGGCAATGATATTAGCAAGAGTTGTTTTTCCAAGTCCCGGTGGACCTGAAAAAAGACAATGCCCCAAGGGTTCACTTCTTTGCTTGGCAGCTTCAACAAAAACCTCCAGTCGTTCCTTGATCTCCTCTTGCCCAAAAAAGTCACTCAGTAATTGAGGGCGTAGTGGAACTTCGTAGTTGATATCTTCGCTAGAAAAACTCGATTCTAGAAAGGTGTTTTTTTTCGTCTCATGGCTCATACCGAAAAATCTAGCAAAAAACGAATTCAAACGCTATAAATGTAATCTAAGAAGCTGTTTTACTTATGACAATTAAAGAAGATGCTTGGATTTGCAAGATGGTGAAAGAAAAGAGGATGATTGATCCTTTCTTTCCTTCGCAGGTGCGGATCAATGACAAAGGGGAAAAAATCGTCAGTTTTGGCTTATCCAGCTATGGGTATGACCTTCGTGTCTCCGAGGAGTTTAAGGTTTTTACAAATGTTTACAACTCTATTGTCGACCCCAAAAATTTTACGGAAGATGCGTTTGTAGATATTAGGGGTAAGGAGTGTATTATTCCTCCGAATTCTTTTGCATTAGCGCGCAGTTTGGAGTATTTCCGTATCCCTCGCAATGTTTTGACCCTTTGCATTGGAAAGTCTACGTATGCGCGTTGTGGCATCATTGTGAATGTCACACCATTTGAGCCCGAGTGGGAGGGGTATGTGACAATTGAGATCTCCAACACAACGCCTTTGCCTGCAAGAATTTATGCAAATGAGGGCATTGCGCAGGTGCTTTTCTTTGAGGCTGCAACGGTTTGTCTTACTTCTTATGCTGATCGAGGAGGAAAATACCAAAAACAGCATGGGATTACGACCCCGGTTGTGTGATGCTTGAGGAGAGGAAAGCTCATTCTCGGCTTTTTGTGGAGGGGATTTTAAAATCATGGTGGGTGATTCTTTTCTTCCTTTTTTCCTACTTTGCATTTGACCAAGGGATGAAGAAGAAGGAGTGGGAGGAGCTCCAGTTGCAAAACAAGCTGCTTTTTTTGATGAAAGAGAGGGAGAGAGCAGAAAAGGAGCAGGAGATGCATAGACTAGAGATTGCCAGTCAAAATGATCCGGCTTGGATTGAGATGACGCTCATTCGGTGTCTTGGTCTTGTTCCTGAAGGAGAGATCAAAGTGCATTTCACAGACCCTAAAAAATCGCAGTACTGAGTATGCAAATTGTTCTTGGCTCACAATCCCCCCGAAGAAAAGAGGTTTTGCAGTATTTTTCCCTCCCCTTTATTCAAGCATCGCCTTCTTTTGAGGAAGAATCGATAGAGTTTCAGGGTGATCCTGAGCAATATGTGTGTGACATTGCGCGAGGCAAGGCTGCTTCTTTGCTGCACAGGTTTCCTCAAGCGATCATCATTACGGCTGACACAACAGTTGTTTGCGAAGGTAAAGTCTATAATAAACCGAAGGATGAGCAGGAGGCTTGCCTGGTGCTTTCTCATCTTGTGGGGCGCTGGCATACGGTCTACACCGGAGTGACAGTGCGGCAGGGGCATACAGAATTCTTTCAGGCTGAAGGATCACGCGTGTTATTTAATGGGCTTTCTTTCAAGCAGATTCAACATTATATCGCTCATTCTCGATGGGAGGACAAGGCCGGAGGATATTCGATCCTCATGGCAGGGGGGTTGCTCGTGCGCAAAATTGATGGGTGTTATTATAATATCACTGGATTGCCGCTCAATGCCTTAGAATCCCTTTTAAAGAATTTTCATATTGAATTGTGGGATTACCTCTAGTGGATAGCGATGACACCTCTTCACACACAATCTTAATTGTTTCCTCGATCTCCTCTTCGGTCGTGTAGCGACTCAATGAAAAACGCAAGGAAGAGGTGGCGATATCAAGTGGAACGCCCATATTCAAAAGGACATGGGAAGGTTCAATCCCCCCCGTTGCGCAGGCAGCCCCTAAACTCACGGCTACCCCTTTCATATCAAGGCGCATCAAAAGCATCTCCCCATCAATTCCTAAAAAAGCCATATTAGAGACATTGCAGATGCGCTCCTGCTCTTTTCCATGAATGATTACATCGGGAATCTGAGCCAAAATCCCCTCCTCAAGGCGATCTCGCAGTCTTTTCATCCTCACTGCAGCATCCGGACTCAGGTTAATAAGCTCAAAGGCCTTTGCCAAGCCCATTATGCCGGGAAGATTTTCTGTGCCCGCGCGCCTCCCCCTCTGTTGCGGTCCACCAACGATCAAAGCATCGACTTTCACCCCCTTTCTGATAAAAACCAGGCCTACACCAGATGGACCGTGGATTTTATGGCTGCTAAAGCACATCGCAGAAACCCCCCTTGGGATAGTAAAAGCCTCCCTGCCCAGTAAGGAAACCCCATCAACAATAAACGCAATGCCCCTTGCCTCAGCAAATGCTGCTATTTTTGCAATATCAGTTTTTATCCCCGTCTCATTATTCACGGCCATAAGCACTATGAGGCGGGTTTCCGGACGAAGGACCTCCCTGATTTGCTCAACATCTACAAAACCCTGTTCCCCCTTCAAATAAGTCACGGGCATCCCCTTTTTCTCAAGGCGTTGCAGTGAATGCAATACAGCATGATGTTCTAAATAAGAGCTAATAACATGCCCTTTTGGAGAAAAGCCCTCAATCACCATATTAAGCGCTTCTGTAGCTCCAGATGTAAAAAAAAGCTCCTCAGGTCTTATTCCTAAAAAACCCGCGATCTTCTGCAGGGCCGTCACTAAAAGTGCCCTGGATAATTGCCCAAACCTGTGAGAGCTGGAAGGATTTCCCAAAGCGCAAGATAAAACAGTCTCTATCTCTTGCCTAACTTCAGGAGCAATAAATGTAAGCGCATTGTTATCAAGATATATCATAAACCTTCACCAGGATAAGAGTGATATTATCCCCTCCCCCATTTATCTTGGCAAGCTCCACAAGACTTTTACCTCTTTCTTCTAAAGAAATTTTTTTATTTAAAATTTCCTCTAGATGTCTACTAGATACTAAATTGGTAAGGCCATCTGTTGCTAAAAGGAATAGGTCCTCTTTCTGGATGGGGCAAGAGTTAAGACTAGGCTCCACTTTTGCATGAGTACCAATAGCCTTGCTCAGAACGTGTTTCAGCCCTGCCAAATTTGCCTCCTCTTCACGGAGATTGCCCGTGGCAATAAGCTCGCTGACAAGAGAGTGATCTTTTGTGAGTAGCTTTAGAGTATTGTCTCGCAGAAGGTACAGACGACTATCACCGACATGAGCAAAAAAAGCCTCCCCTTCCCATATAAGAA
>Ga0207156_10141_pt1 | contig 17445 bp, 18 predicted proteins | sample Alteio_BWMinHeat_24_FD_153514 | JGI IMG/M metagenome (GOLD analysis project Ga0207156, IMG submission 153514) | Enriched cells from forest soil in Barre Woods Harvard Forest LTER site, Petersham, Massachusetts, United States -... | ecosystem: Environmental > Terrestrial > Soil > Temperate forest >...
CAGTAAACAAAGACATTGATCTTGGTCCAGGCTTTCAGTACATGCGTGGGATGCTTGATTTTGCTCCTCAATGGCTAGCTCCCGAAATTGTCTTTGAAAACGAGAAAGAAAAGCACTATCTTTTTCTTGAGCCAAAGGGTGTAGCGGGTATAAGTATTCCATGGAATTACCCGTTTCTGATTTTTATTTGGGGTGTTATCCAAAATTTAATTGTCGGTAATACCGTTGTTTTTAAACATTCTGAAGAGTGTCCTCTGACGGGTAAACTTCTTGAAGAAATAATTAATTCTGTAAACTTGCCAGACGGTGTTTTTAATGAAGTGTACGGTGATGGCTCTGATGTTGGCGAACATCTTATGAATAGCTCTATAGATCTTATTTATTTTACGGGAAGTACGCCTGTCGGCAAACACTTATATCAAATTGCGGCAAAAAAATTTATTCCTGCGATCTTAGAACTTGGAGGTTCAGCACCAGGTATTGTGTTTGATGACGCTGATATGAAAATGACGATTGATTCTATTTATCTTAATCGGTTTACCAATAGTGGGCAAAGTTGCGATGCACTTAAACGCCTGATTGTACATCGTAGTAAATTTGACGAAGTTGTTGATGCACTAGCAAAGTTACTCGCTACAAAGAAAATTGGCGACCCTCAAGATCCAAAAACTGATTTAGGCCCATTAGTTGCTGAAAGACAACGTGTTGCGCTTGAGGCACAAGTTGAAGATGCGGTAAAAAAGGGTGCAAAGATTATTACGGGCGGCAAGCGCCCAGCAAATTTACAAGGCGCTTATTATGAGCCAACACTCATGACAGGAATTACATTTGATATGCGTGTCTGGAAAGAAGAGGTCTTTGGTCCTGTATTACCAATTGTTGCTTTTGATTCTGAAGAGCAAGCTATCCAGCTTGCTAATGATACACGCTGGGGTTTAGGTGGCTTTGTCTACACAGCTGATCTTGAACGAGCATTACGCGTTAGTAAACGCATACAAACCGGGAATATTAGTGTTAATTCAATAACATATGTACGACCAGAAGATCCATTTGGTGGGTATAAAGATTCAGGCTTTGGGCGTGAATGTGGAAAACAAGGGTTGCAAGAACTTTGTTCTGTAAAGGTTGTGGCGATTAATAAATAGGGGAAAATATGCCGTATAAAGTTGGTAAAAAAACGAAAACAAAAGGTTATCCAATTTTAAAATTTGAAAACAATAAATGGCAGGTGATTGCTCATTCAGATACGAAAGAAAAAGCAGAAGCAAGTATAAGAGCTCGCCATGCAGGAGCGCATAACAAGAATTTTGGAAAATAAAAATTTTACGTTTTCGAGTAATAAAAAAGCCCGCTAAAATATTAGCGGGCTTTTTTATAATAACTATCTAAAATTTATTATTGAGCGATATTTTCGCCAGCTTTAGCTGCAGCTCCTGGTGTACTAACGTTTAAAATTCCTGCGCTATAATTTGTAGGGTTATTATATGCAGTATTATAATAAAAAGTATCACCAGCTCCCAGATCGTTAATACCATTATTAGCATTACTGAAGACCTGATTATATTGAACAGTATTCTTTGAAGAATCTGATGTTATACCGATGCCAGCGCCTTGAGGGAGTAAGCTGGAACCTATAATCGCAAAGCCATTAGATGCTACCGTGTTACCAACAACAGCATTTGAAACACATGTTTCACCCAAGAAGATACCATTAGTTCCATTGTTAACTACGGTGCAATCGCGTACAGTACTTGCGCTTGTTCCTGCAAGAAAAATACCATCTTTTAGAGCACCAGAAACAAGACAACCTTCAATAAGTACGCCGCTTGATCCAGCTCCTCCGCCAGGTCCTGTATCAGGATAAATTCCATCAGTTGGCGAACCTTGGATAACACAATTACGAACAATAACATTAGAAGCAATGGTACCTAAACCAGGATTACTGATATGAATGCCCGAAAGATCGGCGGCAGGATCTTGTCCGACGTTGGTAGTATCAATAACACAGGATTCTACTAAAAATCCTGAGCCTTGATAAATACCAAGCCCTTCTGGTGCTGTATTAGTTGACTTATTAACGATGGTACAATTTTTTAAAATAACATCTTTGCAGGTTTGTGTAGGATCTTTATCCCCAAATTGTACAAGACTTGGTTTCTTTGAATTACCATCTACTTCACTAAAAGAACAATCTTGGACAAGCATACCGCTCATTTGCTGAACAAGAAGGTTTGTGAATTTTGAGCTTGGAAACATGCTATGGAGTACGCTGCAATCTTGGTTAGCGCCACTGAATGTAAGACCGTGTTTACTTCCATCAAATACACAGGCATCAAATACTACATTTTTTGAATTTATAACAGAAGCTCCGTTTGACTTGGCATGAGAAAACCCAGAACTTTGAACGCGTATGTCGCTTGAGTTTTTAATCCGAAGACCATCTGCATGGTTCTTGGTGAAGACACCACTGATAAGCCCTTTTTGTACATTTCTTACAAGAATTCCACAACCTGTTTGATTGCCTGAGCTTGTATTATGAATACTGTCGCTTTCAATAACAAATTCTGAACAACCTTCGACTAAAACTCCATTAGCAGCTGGATTTGTGAGCGTAATTGAGAAAGACCCAAGATTTAATTTTACATTATTTGCTTTGATGGTAATTGCATTACCAGAACCACTTAAGCTTACATTTTCAGTCAGTTCATACTCTCCAGATTTGGTAATGGTAAATGGGATATCTCCTTGAGAGATCAACTTTGGACTAATACCTCGAGTGGGAGTATCATCGTGAGCAGAAGCAAAAAATGTTGGTTGAAAGCTCAGCACAAGAGATAGCAATGCTAAGCGCGATAGACGAATCATACAAGTCCTTTCTTTTTGAATAAATTGATATTATTTTTTTACCTGAAGCAACGATAACGATCTTGTAAAAAGAAAGGCAAGAAAAAAGATTTAAGATGTTTTAGTGGTATCTGTTATAGATTCACCCAAGAAAAATTTAAACAATTAGAGATATATATGATAAAAAATAATTATATTGATTACGTTCTTGATACGCTCTTTTCTCTCGAGCTTGGAAATATGAAATCACGCAAGATGTTTGGTGGGTATGGTATTTATCATGATGGGACCTTTTTTGCTCTTATCGCGAATAATATCTTATATTTTAAAGTTGATGAGAGTAATCGTTCTCTCTATGAATCCCACGGTTCAAGACCGTTTACGTATGAAGGCAAAAATAAAAACACCGTGGTTATGAGCTATTGGGAAGTGCCAGTAGATATTCTTGAAAATCGAACCAAACTTACCCAGTGGGTTCAAAAGTCTGTCCAAATAGCCCGCCAGACAAAACAACAAAAAAAACCAAAGAAAACAAAAACAAAATAAATCACATTACAAGAGTAATAAAACATGCAAAATTATAAAATTATCGATCTTACCCACGAAGTTCATCCGGATATTCCGACGTGGGATTTAACCTGCGGTTATTATGTAAAAACGATGCGCGATTATCGCCATTGTGACGGTGAATTCAAATTTCGTTCACAATCTCTTGATATACGAGCAAGCGCAGGAACTCATATCGATTCGCCGGCCCATTGTTTTGAAGGTGAGCCTGATGTTAGTGATATTCCTGTAGAGCAGTTAATAGCCCCATGTATTGTAATTGATGTCTCTGATCGAGCTCATGAACGATATAAAGTTTCTGTTGCAGATATCGAACTGTTTGAAAAAAAATATGGCGAAATAAAAGCGGGGACTTTTGTAATTTTTTATACAGGTTGGTCCCGTTTTTGGAATGACCCAAAAAAATATCACAATAATCTTGTCTTCCCAAGTGTTTCAGCTGACACGGCAAAACTTCTTTTAAAAAGACAGGTTGTCGGGATTGGTATCGACACGCTCTCTCCCGATTGTGATGAAAAGGGTTCGTTTGTTCATGCAATCTTGCTTGGTGCTCATAAATATATTGTCGAAAATGTTGCCCATGCTCATCAATTACCTCCAATAGGGTCTATAATTTTGGTTATGCCACTTAAAGTAAAAGGCGCCGCTGAATCACCGATACGATTAATCGGGATGGTTCCAACATAAAGCTCTATAGCTCAAAAAGTACTAATATATTTTTTCAGTCTGTAATTATGTTTGTACATATGTGCTCGTTTCACGAGTATTATTGCCAGACAATTCATGACATTTGACTTGCAGGCCGTATTTGCTAAAGTTTGTTACCCATATTTATTTTGAACAGAATCTTTAAAGGAACTCATGCAATCTTTATATATACGTATAATTTTTGTACTATTTCATGCTTTCGTTCTATCGTATGTACCTGTACAAGCGACAACGACAAGCCAATATGCTGAAATGGCAACCGCGCTTGCAGCTATTCCCTGTGATATAGCAGCGCAACATGCTACGCTCAAAAATAAACAACCGGCGCCCGGGTTACACATTGTTGCAGATATACTCACTCTTTCTAATAAAATCTTATTCTTATATAACAATCTTAAAGCGGCACAAGAAGTATCTGGTCGTTGGACTATTAAAAACAGCAATTTTTTAGTTAATACTGCTTTTTTGATTCGTGGCTTGGTGAAATTAGATAAGCATCTCAAGCTGTTAAAAAATACCCATGATACTCAAGATGATATGAGTATAACGTTTGAAGCACCAGCGCTTGATGGGACAACAATCGGTATAGAACAGGAGCGTGAGATTTCGCAACTTGCCTATGCGTTCGAAGTTGTTGCATTACCAAGTTTAAAGGGGTTAACTGCTTTTGTATTAGCGTGTACCCAGCGGGGTGCAACACAGTATGCAAGCCTGCAAGCACGAAATCTTGCAACAGCTGCCCATTCACTGGTGAATTTAACAGAAGAATATACAGCACTTAAGCAAGACTCTGGATACAAAAAGCTGGTTGCTGCTTTACTTTTTGTTAATACTGTGTGGCTTCTGTATGATTTGCGAATCTATATTTTAGAAGTAAAAAGATCGTCTCCTGATGTCTCAAAAAAAGCAGAAGAAAAAAAGAAAAAAAAGAAAAAGAAAGAACAGCGTGGCGATTGCGGTATTTGCATGGATGAAAAATCGTTACAAGCTCTTGATTGCGGACATGCTTATTGCAAAGACTGTTTAGCGGGGCATATTAGGGTACACTATACCGATAAACGAGGGATTTTAGATCAAACACCGTGTCCAAATTGTAAAGCTCCCATAAGTAGAGACACGATAGAAAGTGTTACTGATAATGACCAAGATATTCTTGCTGCCTATGATCAAGCGAGTGCTGAGCGCAAGAAGCCGAAAAAGCCGGGAGAATTGGACGAAGAAAGTAATAGAGTAATGAGAAACCTTGGGGCAAAGCCATGCCCACAGTGTAGAATTCCTGTTGAAAAAATTGATGGATGTAATTACATCCATTGCAGATGTGGGCATGAATTCTGTCATTATTGTTTAGCAAATTATCGTGACCATGTTCATGCATATCCTATTTGTGCCGTACCATTATTTGATAATCCTGCTATACGAAGAGCACCTGTGCATGCACCTGCACCTGATCCTATGCCTGCGCCCGCAGGTCACCCAGCTTATATGGCCGACGATGAAGAAGATATGTTTGATGAAATCTTGCGACACTGGTTTCCAAACCCAGGGCCATTGCGACAAGAACCAGACTTATTTGAGCGTTTCTAGGCATAAAAAAGTTTTTATATTTGACAGGTTTAGTTTTTAAATCCCAGATTAATTTTGATAGGGGCACTCATGAAGCATAAATGTAAGTTTTTTCTATCGTTTGTTTTATTGTGCGCACAAGTGCACGCTACAACGCAAACCCAGTATGCTGAAATGGCAACGGCACTTGCAACGATTCCATTTGATATAGCAGCACAACATGCGACGCTTAAAAATAAACAACCAGCGGTCTTATTACACATTACTGCTGAAACGATCGGTATTTTGAATAAAATCTTATTTTTACATAATAATATTCAGGGACAAAAAGAGACTGATGGCGATTGGACTATTAAACGAAGAGATTTTGTTGTTAATGGTCTTTTGTTAGCTCGTGGTTTGATAAAATTGGACCAACAGCTCAGAATATTAATGCCGGTCCAGAATACTGAAGATGATCTGACGATAACATTTGAAGAACCGGTGCTCGATGGCCAGACAATTGGTGAAGAACAAGAACAAGAGATTTCTAAACTTGCGTATGCATGGCAAGTTGTTGCATTACCAAGTTTGAAAGGGTTAACGGCTTTTGCATTGGCATGTACCCAAGATGATGCAACAAAGTATGATGGTCAGCAAGCACGAAATCTTGCAACTGCTGCCAATTCGCTGGTCAATATGGCAGAAGCGTATACAGAACTTAAGCCAGACTCAGGATACAAAAAGCTTGTCGCTGCGATACTGTTTATTAATACTGCATGGCTTGTGTACGAATTGCGAAAATATATTGCAGAAATGCCGGCGCCATACGTACCTATGAAAAAAGTTAATGGTCATTGTGAAGTTTGTATGGAAGATGGAGAGCTTCTCGAGTTACAAGGTTGTGGGCATACGTTTTGTAAGGCATGTTTTACGGGACATATCGATGCACAATTTAGCGAAAAAAGAGCTCAGTTAGATCAAACCCGATGTTTACATCATGGTTGTGAACACACCATAAGCAAAGGGGCGATGGCAGAAATTGTTGATGACCATAAAAAGAAAGACAAAATACTTGCAGCATATGATAATGTCGTGCGTGAGCGTAAAAAGAAAAAAAGATTAGATGATGCAGCAAAAGAAGCAATAAGAAGACTCGGCGCAAAACCATGCCCAAAATGTCAAGAAGCAATCGAAAAAAATATGGGATGCGATCACATGAAATGTAAGTGTGGGCATGACTTCTGGTGGACATGTGGTGGTAGATATTATGGGATGGGTCAAGCGTGCGATATAGCTGGTTGCACCAATCCTCATCATCCTCGTCCTGGTGGTGGATTCGGTGGATTTGGTGGATTCCCTTGGTAATGAAAAAAAACTAAAAAATTTAGTTTTCAAAAAAGAGCTCTGTAGAAATACAGAGCTCTTTTTTATTGAGTATCTTGGAATTTTAGCCAGAGAAATATAACTGTTGACTTTCATATCTCATATGTGAAAAAAAAGTTATATGTTGTTATATTTCTAAATTTTTAAAAATTATAAGGGTGTTGTATGTTAAACAAATCAGTAAAATACATGAAGCTTGTAGCTCTTTCTTATGTATTTTTCTCAATGGCACATGCTGATGACTATGTAGCTGATCAAGCAACAAAAGTTAATGGCGTTGTTCGCGCCAACCAAATTATTCCATTAAATGGTGCTAAAGGGACTACTCAATTAGTTGGTCATGTCATTCTTGGTAAATCGCTTCAAGTTAATGGAAGAACTTCTTTTCTCAATAATGTTGGAGCACCAAGTCTTAACGTATCAGGACAAACAACATTGCAAGGTAATGTTGTTGCATCACATATTAGATCAGTAGACGCGACACTTGGTGAAGCTGTGATGGTTTTGAGTGATGGTACGCTTGGCGTAGTCGCCGTTCCTTCATCAGAGAGTTTGAAACAAGATATTTGTGAAATGGGATCGGTCAGCAAAAAAATTATGAATCTCAATCCTGTAATGTTTACCTATAAAAATGATCCTACACAAACAAAACAGTTTGGATTAATGGCTGAACAAGTTGACGCTCTTTTTCCTAAGTCTGGCTTAGTTGTTCGTTCAGAAGATGGTAAACCATCGGCAATTCGTTATCATTTACTTACCCCATTACTTTTGAATGAATATCAACAACAACAAAAGCAGATTGACGCACTTTTAGATCGTGTTAATAAACTTGAACAAAAAAAATAGTACTAAAATAATAATATTTAAATAATATTATAGAAACCCCAGGTTGATTATGCCTGGGGTTTTTTATATAAACAGAATGATAAACAGGATGCGAGACTGGAAAAATCATGAAAGCTTATCTTGATATTGTACAGTATGTGCTTACGAATGGTGTACGCAAAGCCAATAGAACAAGTACTGATGCATTAGCGGTCGCTGGTGTCATGTTCGAGCATGACATGTCTGCTGGGTTCCCGTTACTCACCACAAAAAAAGTGCCGTTTCGTTTAATCGCAACAGAACTTGAATTTTTTATTAAGGGAATTACCGATAAAAAATGGTTACAAGAACGGAACAATCACATTTGGGACGAGTGGGCGTACCCGAAAAAAGCGCCGTATGGGCACAGTGCACAGGCCAAACAAGATATGCTTGAAGAGCGAGATCTCGGGCCCATATATGGGTTTCAGTGGCGTCATTTTGGTGCTGCGTATAGTTCGTTTAATACTGATTATACGGATAAGGGATACGATCAACTCAAACAGCTTGTTACGACGTTAAAAATAAATCCGTACGATCGACGCATGCTTGTTTCTGCCTGGAATCCTCCAGTACTTACAGAAATGGCATTGCCACCGTGTCATTATGCTTTTCAGATAACTGTTATTAATGGAAAATTAAACTTACTGTGGAACCAACGATCTGTTGACGTGATGCTGGGGCTTCCGTTTAATATTGCAAGTTACGCGTTATTGTTACACTTATTAGCAAAAGAAGCAGGATTGCAAGAGGGCAAGCTTATTGGTTTTCTTGCAGACGTGCATATATATATAAATCATGTCGAGGGTGCCCATGAGCAATTAAAACGCACGGTGTCGACCTACGATCTACCCATGATCATAACAGAGCCGTTTACGTCTATTTTTGCGTGGTCTGCGCAAGATTCACAACCCGTGAATTACCTGAGTCATCCAACCATTAAATTTGAGATTGCAATATGACCCCTCTTCGCAAAAGCTACGCCGGGCACGTTTACATAATTACAGCAATGACAAAAACGGGGGTTATTGGCAAAGGTAATGAACTGCCTTGGAATATTCCTGACGAACTTAAACATTTCAGGCGTATGACCCAAGACAGTACGGTTATTATGGGTAAAAGAACATTTGAATCGATTGGGCGTTTATTACCCAAAAGACATAATATTATTTTGAGTGTTCAAGACCCTATTTTTTTAGATTTTTTAAGTACGCAACCTGCTGCGGGAACGACAATTGATATTTGCGAGTCTGTAAGTCAAGCTTTGGATAAAGCAAAATCATATGGCAAAGATATTTTTATTATCGGTGGTGCATATACCTATGCGCAATTTTTATCGATTGCTGATCGTTTATATATTAGTTATATAAAAAAAGATTATGAGGGCGATGTATTTTTCCCCGCTTTTGATCTATCTAGATGGGATGTGATTGAGCGCATTGACTATCCAGAATTTGAATTTGTTATGTACGAATCAAAAAAAGTGTCTACTAAAACTGTTTTTTAATCGTAATTATTGATTAGTTTTGTGTATTTGATTTATCCTAAGGGAGTCTACAATAAAAAAATAATTTTTTTTAAGGGGGAGTGTAATGAAAAAAGGGGTAATTGCTTTAGGGATTCTATGGTTCACGTTATCTTCTCTATCTCTATCTGCTGCTTATATATATGATAAAGGTACGCCAGATTTTATGATACTTGGGGTTACCAAATGCGGTACTTCATCGTTATATAGTTATCTGGTTAAGCATCCAAAAATTCTGGGTGCAGTGAAAAAAGAATTGCATTTTTTTGATACTGGTCGTTTTGGCAAAGGTCTTGCTTCATATCGACAATTATTCCCCAAAAAAAATTCACGCGATGAACTTATTGGCGAAGGAACTCCGGGATATTTTTGGAAAAAACCATGCGCAAGAAGAATTTTTGAATATTGCCCAACCACAAAATTTATTGTGATTTTTAGAAATCCGGTCAAACGAGTGATATCTGAATATTTTAGATTAAAACGACGAGGCGAAGAGACGCTTGATTTTGATCAAGCAATTTTGCAACCAGGTATGCAAGGTCGTTATATAGGGGCGGGGCTTTATATTGAGCATCTTGAACGTTGGTTGTCGCTCTTTCCGCGAAAGCAATTTCTTGTGCTGATTTTGGAAGATATGGCCCAAAATCCAGAGCAAGAAGTAAATAAAGTTTTTAAGTTTCTTGGTCTTAAAGAGCGTAAGCTTGATTCATATGAGATAGTAAAGCAGGCAAAATACAATATGAAAAAAATTAAACCAGAAACTATCGAAGAGCTCAAGAATTTCTATGAGCCCTATAATAAAAGATTAGAAAAGTTTTTGGGTCGAAAACTGCCTTGGTAAAATAAAAGTATACTTACACAAAAAGCCCTGTTCTGGAGCCTCCAGAACAGGGCTTTTTTTATTGGATAAAAGGTGAAAAAATGGGGTTTTTTGAGATTTTTATACTTAAAGATAGGGTGACGTCTGCCTAAATTTCAAAATTATTTACTACTAGTCAATAAATATCGTAACATAATACTAGTAGAGTAATAGTTAGGTCAGAGCTTTAAGTAATTTTAAGCAAAAAAGGGAAAATAAGCTTAAAAGTAAAGCTCAAAAAGAAAGGACACTAATATGAAAAAGATATTAGCACTCGTAATCGTATCAATGTTCTCGTTGAATTGTATGGCGCGCAACATAGCGGTCAGAAATAATTCACCAGAGACTTTTATGGTAGAAGATTATTTTGGTGACGCTGTGACGGTAACATCAGATAACAGCGGTACATTAAACGCTAATCCAAGTGCAACGACTGTAATAGTAACAGATAATGCAAATAGGGTTAAACAAGTATCTATTGTTTCGAAAACAAGCATTACCATAAATGCTGATTATTCGATTACAACAAATTAAGCGAATTAATTAAAAGGTCATAACGCAAGCAGGGAGATTGGGATGAAAAAAATATTCGCGATCTTGATCATGTCCATATTCTCCTTAGCTTGTGTGGCCGAGAGTTACAAGTTTGGTAGGATATCGATTCAAAATAACGCGCCTAAACCCGTTAATGTGAGCGATTCCTATGGTCACATCGTGAGTGTAAGTCCAGAGCGAAGTGGAACGCTTGATATTTCGGTTCCGATTCTGACCGGCCAAACGTATATCCGAGTGCCAACTTCGTCTTCTCTTGTGACGGCAATAATAGTTACTGATAACGAAAATTGGATTAAGACGGTATATATTGTTCCGAAGCCGGACAGGGCTACCAGAATTACGATAACGAAAGATTATCGGGTTTTAACAGAGTAAGTGGGATGGGGAGTGAGATTGAAAATGAAAAAAATTATAGCAGTAATCGTTATAGCACTATGCTCTTTGAATTGTATGGCAGATAGTTACATGATTAACAGAATAACAATACAAAACAATTCGAGTAAGCCGCTTGATATAAGCGATTCTGCTGGTCACTCTGTTTCTGTAAGCCCTGATCGAAGTGGCTTGATTAATGTGAGTGTTCCGCAACCGCCGTTTCCTCCGCATATAGGTTTAACCATAAAAGCGGGCGATGCAAGTTGGAGTACGTTTTTAGAAGTTACTAACCAGACGAATAGACTTACTATAACGAGTGATTTTCAGGTGTTACATAATTAATAAGAAAAAGAAGAGAGATTTATTGTGATTTATTGTAATGAAGAAAAGTGTGAAGAGAAGTTAGTTAATAATTTAAAAATAAAGAAGGAGAGTTCCATGAAAAAAATAGTTGTAATAGCAATTGCGATGTTAGCATTATCTGCAAACTCTATGGCTCATGATGAAAATGATAGCGAAGAGCGCGAAGAGCGCGAAGAACATCATCATCATAAAGGGCATGTTGCTAGAGCCCTAGATCGTCATTTAGGTGATAACAAAGATAGTAGTGGAGAGACTCATAGAGGACATGTAGGTCGCCTTCTTCATGGTGATGATCGTGAAGGACATCATAGAGGACACGTTCAGCGTTTTCTTCATGGTGATGGTGATGAGGATCAAGATTAATAGCGTCGTGAATTATTTGGGAATGGTTCCCGCAGTGTTTTAAGAAAGTAAGAGAACTTATTGAGAAGGAGAATAGATATGAAGAAGATATTATTATTGGCAGCTGTAATGGCAGGAGTTTATGTTGGTTGTAAGGCAGAACTTTTTGGCAAACGCAGCGCTAATGTTACTATTATTAACGATTCGCATGATGCTGTTTATGCGAGCGGTAAACATGGTGGAGATATTACGATTCAAGCTGGAAAAGAAGGGACTGTAACGGTTAAGTTACATGAACCATCTCGACATGAAGCTTTTTTAAAAATAAGAGCATTTTCACCGCAGTCAACGGTATTAACTATAACAGGAAATGATATAGATACTCAAGATATAACCATTAAAGAAGGCGATGAAAAAAAAGATATTACGGTGAGCAGCAAGAGTGGAGGACATACAAAGAAACGTAAAAGAGATGAAAGCGAAGAGCGCGAAGAAGGCGAAAGATCAAATAAAAAGAACAAAAAAGAACGTCATGAGAAAGAAGAAGAAGAAGGCGAAGAAGAAGAAGACCAAGACTAATTATTGAGCTGAAGAGATCGGAAGGAGATTAAAATGAAAAAAGTATTAGCAATAGCAGCAATGATATCAATGATTTCGTTGGGTTGCGCTGGAGATCTTTTCGGACAATTTGTTCGGGTGACCATCGAGAATCTGTCGGGTATGGATATTAGGGTAAAAGGTGACAATGGTGGCGATATTACTATTGATAGTGAGCACAGTCACCCATGTAACTTCGGGATCATTGATTTTAAAACGACATTGACCATTAGTTCACTCAGTGAGAGTATGCGTCTTAATGAAACTGTAGAAATTACGGGTGATACCCCTCAACATCTTACGATCAATCCTGATTTGAAATATGAGCTTCGCGATGCAGGAGCTGGTAAAAAGAAAAAACGTCGAATACAACAAAATCCAAATAGAAGAAGAAGAACACATCTAGACTAAGATTAATAAGTACGTAAAAAAGAAAGCCGTATACGATATACGGCTTTCTTTTTTGTTTTTATGCTTGTGTATCGCAAATATACTGGTCAATAACTTCTTCAAGTACGGTCAGTGGTGCTGACCCTAACGTCAGTACGGCGTTATGAAATTCCCGAATATCAAATTTATAACCAAGCGCTTTTTTGGCCCGTGCTCGTAATTCAAGCATTTTTAACTGTCCAATTTTATACGAACATGCCTGACCCGGTAATACAAAATATCGTTCGATTTCGGTGACAACAGAATTTCTATCAAATCCTGTCGCATTATACATGTAATCGATAGCCTGTTCTCGCGTCCAGCGCTTTTTATGAATTCCGGTATCGACAACCAGTCGCACGGCGCGCAACAGTTCATCACGTAAGTGACCTAATTTCGAAAATGACGAAGAATAAAAGTTCTGTTCATAGGCAAGTTTTTCTACATACAAAGCCCAGCCTTCGATATACGCATTAAATTCGTCAGGGCGAGAGACTCGGCGAAGAACAGGGAGTTTTGACTCAACTTGCAGCGCGATTTGAAAATGATGTCCGGGTTCGGCTTCGTGAATCGTCAGCGTTTCCATACCATAGGTTGGCACTTCTTTCATGCTGCGCAAGTTGGCAAAAAATTTGCCAGGGCGAGACCCATCAAGGCTTGGTCCCAAATAATACGCAGCAGGCATCCCTTCTTCTTCATGTTTTGGGACTGGAACTATTTCTACTTGAGAGCTTGGTTTAAGGTCAAATAATGGGTAAAGTTCTTGGCGACATCGTTCTAAAATAGCACGAAACTCGTTTAAACATTGTTCACGCCCTACGGGAGTATCGGGAAAGTAAAATCGAGCGTCATGTGCAACGTCTTGAACAAGTTGGCCAACCGGCTTATTCGCGTCAACAAAACCTTCTTGTGCTAAAATAGCACGCATCTGGTTTTGAATACTTGCAACTTCGTGTAACCCGAGTTCATGAATCTGGTCGGCAGTTAATCGTGTTGTCGTATGACGTTCAAGTAAGTAGGCATAAAATGCATCGCCATTAGGCAATGCCCACACGCCATGATTGGTGGTTACCTGGGGTTGTAATGCTTTAAAATAATCTAATAATTTTTGAAACGCAGGGTATACATGTGTCCCAATAATATTTTCTGTTTGTTCTAATATTTGATTACTCTGTGCTGGATCGATTGTTTTTACGTGGCCCGCAAGATGAGTATATAAAATATGTTCGGTTGTTTTCGCTGGTAATAACGACTGGATAATATTAATAACTTTTTCTAGAGCGCATGCTGGTATGACAATACCCAAATTTTTCTGGTGTTCTAGTAATATTATTGTCTGATCGATTTGTTCTGGAATTTTTTGCAGGCGTGTTATGTATAGTGCTGTATCTTGTATTGTTTCGAGTTTGTGAAAGAGCGTAAAGACTGACGTTAAATCAAACAAAATCCCACCCATCTGTGAAATTTTGTAATCATGAAATACAAAATCTTGTCCAGCAAGCGTATGTTTTTGCACCCAGCGTAATACTTTTAAAGAATTTTTTTGCTCTGGAGATAAATTGCCCCAGGTATCAAGCGCTAATTTTTGAAAACAAGCTTTTTGATCTTCAAAATTTTGTACTAAACTTTCGGGCGAGACATCGGCAAGAAAAGCATTATGTTCACGGATACCGATCGATTCAAAAAGCCCAAGTTCACTTAATGCTTGAGGGTTTCGTGCGACGAGCGTGACAAAAATCTCATCAAAATATGTATCCAGAGCATGTCGATTAGTTTTGTGTGAGTCTATAATGGTTTCTGGCTTATTTGCTTGTAGTGCAGCAATAATAGTTTTTGCGTGTTCTTTATTGTTATTTGCAACATGAAGAAATGCTTGCCAATACAGGTGCGCATGTGGTTTATGAGCAAAGACGTTTTTTGTGCGTGTTGGTATATCTTGTTTGCTAGGCTGTGTGTTTGATACTGGCTGTATCATGCTGGTCTCCAATAAGAGTGTTATTAAAACAATAATAAAAAATCTCATGCAAACTCTCTTAATATAAATAATTTGGTAGTTTTACCATCACGCCACAATATCCGCCTTCAAAATCACTTAAACTATCGCTAATTGAGCCGACGATATCATATTTTTTGCTCAGTTCTTGGCGAATTTGCAACTTCCAAGCAGCATGTGAGACATGTTGTTCCAAGAGTTCAGTTGGCAAAAGAAAAAGTTCGTCATAAGTATAACCATATGCAGCAAGATTTTCTTGAGTTGCTTGTAAATGTGTATCGCGGCGGGAGGTAAGAAAAATTATTTTATAACGAAGCTTTTTGAGTTCCAGAAAAAAATCTCGTGTTGGCAGAATTGGGGTACATGCTTTTTTTAAGCGAAAATCGCAATAATCATCGGTTGTCCATTCAAAGTTTTTTTGTTTAAAAAGCTGGTAGTCAGACAAAACAGTCTCGTCGATATCAAAAACAATAGCAGATTTTGCGGTAACTTTATGGGTTTTAAAATGTTTTTCTAAAGCAGTTTGGCAAATAGTGCGCACTTCTTTTTCATAGACTGATTCTTGATTTGGTTTTTGTGCTTCGTAATATGCTTGAATTGTATTTTTTATGTTCTTGAGCTGTTCCGGGCTTTTTGCGAACTGCTTTTTGGCATCTTTTAATGACATAAGAGATTGCGCGGGTGTGCGCGATGTTACAGAAAAAACAGGGCTTATATTTGCTGAAAAAACAAGTGCGACGGTGAATATTTGTACGATGTTCATTACTTTTTTCTCCCTAGTATTAAAAGTATTAAAAAAACTATAAAACTTGTTATTCGTATCAGGATAGTTATTTTTTCAGAAAATCACAAAATTATGGGGTTTTTATGAAAAAATCCCATTTGAAATTAATTATTTATTCTGGTATAATCTTTAAATACAGGCTTTTTATAGGTTAAAAATAGATTTTTAGTATGTTTTTATGGAGGTTTTTATGGTGAGATATGTCAAATATTTAGTGTTTGTTTTTTTGATGTCCGGAATGGCGATGCATGATATGTACGCCATGAAAAAGACAAGCGTGGTAACAACAATAAGAGTAGCAACAGAAAATAAGCATGTAGTAGCAAATGGAACCGAGCTTAAGCTGCCGTCCATACAAGATGTAGGCAAAGAGGTGTATAAATTAGTACAACAATTAAGCACACAATCTACACCTGATAAATCGTCTTTTTTATTACTTCTGAATGCAACAAAAAAAGGTGATCTAGCAGCAGTCAATGCAATTCTTAACGCTGTACATACAGCAATCGAAAATAAAGATAGTCGTAAGCGTGCTATACAAGTTTTTGCACAATTTCTCCGTGCGCGCAGTGAAGACAAAAAAACAGTGTTACATCATGCTGCAATACACGGTAATCCTGAGATGGCTCGAACACTTATCCAAGCTTATAAAAAATTTGCGAAGTGCGAATATGCACATAAAGATAAAGCTTTCAGAGCTCAACAATGCGAAAACTTCGTTAATGCTTGTGATAATCAACAAAGAACCCCTTTACATTATGCAGCTGAAGGGGCCCATCTTGATGTTGTTAAAGTTCTTGCTCAGTACAAAGCTGATGTAAATGCACGAGATAAGTCTGCATCTACGCCCCTCAATGTGATTATTGCTGCAGTGGTCGATAAAGAATCTGTGCTCGCTGATAACGCTGTTAAAGCGACGATAGAGTATTTTATTATTATATTGGGTGTAAAGGCAGATAAAGACATGGTCTGTGGTGAACCAGTTTTTGATTATTACAATGGGTATATTACTTCTAGTCATGTTCGTTTTTGTAAAGAAATCGTAGAAAATGCTCTTGAACAAAGAGAAAAAGCTTTAAAAGCAAAAGCAGAAAAAGCTAAAGTTTAAAAAAGAAATATCTTTTTATAAAAACATAAAACCGTCGTATAACTACGACGGTTTTATGTTTTACATATCGAGACCCAGCCTACGCCCTACGTGCCCTAAAACGGCATGCAAGACAAGTTTGTGATTGTTATAAGCACCTGATACAATAGCTTTTGAATCCCGTTCGTATGGTTCGACAAGCTCACCACGAACGGCTTTTTTTAGGCGCTCGCCCTGAGCTTGTCGAAGGGTGCGAGCAGAGTTTCAATCATAAAGGGCGCTTCTATGATAATAAAACGGACAATAAAACGGATCATAAAACGTTTAGTATGTCTTATCATGCTTATCGTAATCACGCACAAAGCTTCAGGATCGATGGTTAATATCAAGAATATGACGCTGGCTAAAGTCGGTGCCAGTTTAGATATTATTGGCTATCCAGACCCTCAAATAATCGTCAATAAAAATTCTGAAACTAAGATAGATATTGGGAATTTTTTCATGCGTGGCATAACTATCGGGGTATATTTAGGTGACTATTATTTTGACAATATTATGTTTGAATCTTTATCTCAGACGCTCGGTTTGGGTGATATAACGTATTATATTTTTATGAAAGCTGAAA
>Ga0207156_10142_pt1 | contig 17416 bp, 8 predicted proteins | sample Alteio_BWMinHeat_24_FD_153514 | JGI IMG/M metagenome (GOLD analysis project Ga0207156, IMG submission 153514) | Enriched cells from forest soil in Barre Woods Harvard Forest LTER site, Petersham, Massachusetts, United States -... | ecosystem: Environmental > Terrestrial > Soil > Temperate forest >...
CGCGTCCCCAACCTGTTTCCCCAATCCTGAACATCCTGTCGATCCCTGTTGGAGTTCCTCCTCCTCTCAGAAGCTAAAGCGCAGTTGTAGTTCGAGCCTCCGGTTATTCGCGCTCTCGGAGAATACGCCGCCCGCGCCGGCGGGTTGGTTGGCCTGGCCGAACAGCGGCGCCGTCAGGTTGCCGATAATCGGTCCGGGATTGGTGTGATTGGTGACGTTGCGAATCTGCATCGAAAGCGTAAGCCCGTAGCGCCGCTCCGACGATGACGCGCCGCCGCCCTGGCCTCCGCCGCCACCGGTGCTAAATGGCCCGGTCGGGATGCGCCGGCTGTCAGGCGCTCCACCAGGAGCATCGGCCGCTCCCCGCCGGTCCTGCGAAGACCCAAAGGCAAACGTCCTGCCGACCCGCATATTCAGCGTGATCTGGCCCGGCCCGCGTCCGAAATTACGCGACACTAGTTGCTCACCCGGCGTCGGGTTCGGATCGAGCAGGCCGTACTTCGTCGCAACCAAACCGGGCTTGTTCGGGTCGGTTGCAATGCCTGGACGCCCGTTGAAGAGGGTGTCCCCGTAAAGATCTTGCCCAGCCGTAATATCGAAAGGCTGTCCGGTGGTGACGATAAGCAGAGGGTTGAGGCGAATACCCAGGGGGAACGTTACCGAGCCGCCCACGTACACGCGATGATGAATATCCGTCGCCGCCGGGCCGTACTCTCCGGCCATACTGTAAGGATTGGCGGGGAATGTTCCAAGACCATCGCTGTTGCTCATCGCGCGCATGTAGCTGTACGATCCGTTCAGCGAGATATTCCGGTTCACCTTGGTATTCACATTGACGATCAACTGGTTTTGATTGTAGAGCCCGGCGGATTCCATCAACACGACCAAACCCGGTCTCCCCAGCGGGAAGACGCCGCTTCCAGGAATCGATGGCTGGAAGGTCCCCGGCAGCGGAGCATTGATATCTTCCGAACGGAAAAGATGGAGGTAGTGCGAGTTTGCGTATGTGATGGCGACGGTCGTATTGAACGGCAACTGGCGTTCGACGCCAACCGCCGACTGCATCAGATACGGGGCGCGCAGACTGGGGCTGATCCGCTGAATCGTGCTGGGCGGGACAGTGCCCGGCAAGGCTGCTGCCGCGGGCACGGTCGGAAAAAAGTCAGGGTTTGCGATCACGAACTGCTGCTGGACGACGCCGTTGTAACGCTCGGCGGTGAGGATGTTGCCGAGGGCGAAGCGGTCGTAAAAGATGCCGAAGCCTCCACGCAGGACCGTCTTTGGGTGGTCGTTCTGTGTTCCCGCGGGCGCCCAGGCGAATGCAACGCGCGGGCTAAAATCCCGCCAATCGTGGATATTCGTCTGAGTCTCATAGCGGAGGCCGAAGCTCAACGTGAGGTTGGGACGCACCCGCCAGTCGTCGCCCGCAAAAGCGCCCAAATCGAACTGGCTGCCCGAAATCACGGGATTGCCCGTGTTGATGCTGAACTGGGAAGCGCCGCCTCCAAGTTGACGGATCTGTGATGCGGGCAAGCCCATTTGCTGAAACAGCAGGGTCCGCCGGTAGCTTTCGATCGAGCTGATATTCACCAGCACCGCCTGGCCCGAGCCATCGAGAACCGGCTGATTGTTGGCGTCCAATTGCGGCGCCAAACCTCCGCTGAACGTGAATGTGCCGTTGAAATTCTGCGGCGCGACGCTGGTTTCGGTTGCTCCCCGCAGCCGGACGCCGAACTTCCAGGTGTGGGCTCCGCTGACGACCGAGGTGTTGTTCTGGAATTCGAAATTGTTCTGCGTGTCGATGGAGCGGCCCAGCGGATTGCCGCCGCTATTGAACGCACCCAGGACTTGCAGTGCAAATCCGGCCGTGTTGGCATCGGAAATGATTTCGGGGCGATAGTATTGGAACCGGGTCTCGTTAATGACGCGGGCGCCGAGTATCGCAGTCTCAGTGATCTGGAGGGTATGCCTTGGGGTATCGTTATGGTAGCCGCGCGAGGCCAAATTGAAACCGCCAACGCCCGCGTTGTGCACATCGTCGTTTCCGTAAGCGTAGCGCACTGACAACGTATTGTTAGGGGTGAGCTGGTAATCGACTCGCGGGGTGATCCGGGCTTGGAAGTCGGAGGCAATCACGCTGCCGGTGAAAGGCGCCGCGACGAAAGTCTGGGGATCGAGGGTCACACCGTTGATGACGTTGCCGTTGCGGTGCCACTCGAAAGCGAGGTTGAGACTGAAGGAGGCGCGCTTGCTGATGGGGCCGCTCAGGCTCCCGCTGATTTCTTCCAGAGCAAAGGGCGCCTTTTCGGCCGCGTAGGGATTGCGCGAGTTCCATTTGTCAGTGGCAAAGTTATACCCGAAGGAGCCGTGGAACTTGTCGGCGCCCGGCTTGGTGAAGATCTCGATGCGGCCAAAGCCCACCTTATCGTATTCCGGTGAAAACGGGTTCTGATTGATGCGAATCTCGCGAATGGCTTCTTTCGGAGGCAAGTCGCCGCCGCTGAAGCCATCTATGAAAATGGCGCCGCCATTGGGTCCGGCGGCTGGCCCGGCCATGGCCAGAAGATCAGCCGCGAGGTCAGCGGGATCGTCGGAAAGCTGGTCAAGATCCTTATCTCTGAGCACGATGGCGCCGGCATTGTTCGCGGAGTCGGTGCTCAGGGTGGGTCTGCCGTTGTCCTGAATCGTCACCTGCTGGTTCTCTATCACGACATTCAACACTAGATTGAGCGTCCGAACGCCGGCGTTTAAAGAGACTGTCGCGGGTTGCCGGACAGCCAGGCCTGGGGCTGACGCCTCGACAGTGTATTGGCCGGAAGGCACATCGCCAAAAGAGTACGACCCATCGTTGCCCGACATCGTGGTCCTGGAGAACCCCGCGGGTCCGCTGATCGTGACTTTAGCGCCGGCAACCACCGCGCCGCTCTCATCCTTCACCTGGCCGCGCAGCGTCGCCGTCTGGGCGAAGACTGGTATTCCGAGCAGTAAAACTAAGATTAGGACGGGAATCGACTTCATAATCTGCTTCATTTCCTTCCATTCGTCACCAAAAGCAGAAATTGTAACACGCTGATTTTCTAAGCGGAAAGCAGTTCTTGGAGGATCGGACATGATCTGTAATGTCCGATTCCAAGATATGAGTGAAATGCACAGTCGAATGGACGCGACAAGAGTGTGGTTCTAGAACTCCGCGCGCAGCATGAACTGAAACTGACGCGGCGTGCCTGTGCCGACAGGGCCCGTGTTGACGGTCGATAGTATAGCGCCGAAATTGCCGGGGCCGGCTGACAGATCAGCCTGGGGCGCGCCCAACTGGGCGCGATTGAGCAAGTTGAATACTTCCGCCCTAAACTGAAGCGAGACTTTTTCCCTGAAGGTGAACGCCTGGCGATGGCGAGGTCCGCTTGCCAGATCGCGGGCCCGCGCACCAGGTTCCGGCCCGCATTCCCAAACGTCTGGGCGGCTGGAACCGCAACGTCGTATTCTGACCCTCTTGGATGCAGGACGCCATTGGCCTCGTAGAGCCACCCCGGCAGCTCGTCAACCAAGGTCGGAGAGGTCCCTGCCCGGCTGTGCGGCGATTGTCTCGCCTAGAGTCCGCCGTCCTATCGAATACTGAGCGCCCGTCCGGTGCGGACCGAGTAGTGTTGCCGAATCGGCCTGGACTTGCTCGGCCAGCGGCGCGACGGACAGTGTGACCGCGACCTGCACCGGCAGCCCAGAACGGATCTCAACTCGGTCGGCCCATGGCGCGAAACCCTGTGCGGTCAGCCTCAGCCGGTAGATGCCGAAAGGAAGGTCCTGGGCGACATAGCGCCCATCGGCCACGCGGAAGGTTCGGTGAATTTGGTTGGCATCGCTGACCATCTCAGCGCTAGCGTCGAGGGCCCCGCCTTGCGCGTCGCGCACGTCGAGCCGCAGTTCGCCGCGCACACGTTGCGCGTGCACCGTAAAGGTGAGCGAAACCAACAAGGCTGGGACAGACATCCAGCATAAGCGCTGTTTTGCTGACCACATTGGGCTTCCGACAATCCTCTGCGAACCGTGATTCTAATCCACCCAAAGCTAATCTAATGCCGACCGTTCCTGAAAACAATAGGGACGCCCGGCGTTGCCTTATCGAAATCTAATTGAAGGCGGATATCGTTTCCTCACGGGAAGTCTAATCGAAGAGGTTTTGACAACGTCTCCGATCCTGGTACAATGGGCTGGTATTCTGCGAGGTCCCGGAGGCGCGTGATTTGAGGAGACGGAGCAGCACTCTCGTTCGGCCTGGAATCCGGGCGCAACTCGTTGCGTTCGTTTTGTTGGGTCTCCTCGCGCACGCTTTCGTCGTTTCCGTCGCTCACCATCACCCGGCATCGCCGTTTCAAGCGTCGCCTTCCAGCCTAAAGCTGATTGCGCAAGATGAGGGCCGATCGCATGGCGGATCGGCGCCAGGGGACGACGCAAATTGCTCGATTTGCCAACTCCAACGGGTCTTCGCGTCGAGCTCGCGCCATGCGCCTGTTGTTATCGAATTCGCGCCGCAGCTCGTTCCTCGCGATACCAGCATTCTCGTATCCTATTCGCACAAGGCGGTCCTATTCTCTTCGGATCGCGCCCCCCCCGCTCGCATAGTTCTCTCCAATACACACCGACGGCGGCTCGTTCTGGAGCCAATATGTATTTTCAAGCGCGCTGCCGTTGCAACTCCCGGTCGATCGAGGCGAGTCAGTGGATGACCTGATTGCCGGGCATCGTGGAACCGATACAGCATTCGCATTCTAGCTCCAAGCGCCCTTTTCAACTTCAGAGGGCTGGGGCTAGCGGACCGCTCATAACCTAAAAGGAGAGTTCTTCATGTTGCGAAGGGGCAGTTATCATTCAGGAGCAGACATCGCGCGCCATAAAGCGATTACTCATTCATTTACACACGGAGCTTGCCGCCGATTTGAGCGAGCAGCGGTGACATTCGGAGTTCTGGCGGCGCTTACCATTTCTCAGGCGTTTGGCGTCGGGACGGCGCTCGCTGCCGGCCGCGGCCAGTCGGCTGGCAGCGGCACGATCGAGGGGACGGTCACCGACCCGAACAACGCGATCGTCAATGACGCGGCGGTGACTCTGGTGAACCGCGTTACGGGATATCAAAAGGAGACGCGCACCGACGAGAACGGAACCTTCCGCTTCACCAACATCCCGCTGAATCCGTATGAATTGCGCATATCCGCGCAAGGATTTTCGCCCTACGCGCAGAGCGTCGAGGTTCGCACTTCAGTGCCTCTTAGCCTGAAGATCCCTCTGGTGGTAACGGGCACGACGGCGGAGGTCACGATCACCAGCATCGGCGACCAGCTCGAGCAGACCTCCACCGCTCACACCGACGTGGATGAAAACCTGATGAAGAAGCTTCCCGTCGGGTCGGTCGGAAATGGCCTGAGCGACATCGTCTCCCACTCCGTCCCGGGAGTTGCGCGCGATTCGAACGGCTTCGGACATCCAAACGGCGATCACGCCCAGGCGACGATCGTCCTTGACAATCAGTCTATCTCTGATCAGCAAAGCAAGGCCTTTTCCACTCAAATCCCGGTGAATGCCCTCCAGTCCGTAGAAGTCATCACCGGCACGCCGCCGGCAGAGTACGGCGACAAGACCAGCCTGGTGATTAACGCGACAACCAAGTCGGGCCTTGGCCTGACCCGTCCGACCGGCAGTTTGACCGCGCTCTACGGCTCGTTTGGCACGACGCACGAGGAAGCGACTTTCGGCTTCGGCAACCAGCGGCTCGGTAATTTCGTAGCTTTCAATTTCGAACACTCGGGACGTTTCCTCGATCCGCCGGAACTCTCCGCGATTCACGACCACGGCCAGTCCGCCGGGCTCTTCGATCGCTTCGATTACAACCCGACGCCCAAAGACAGTCTGCACCTGAACCTGTTCTTGTCGCGGAACAACTTTCAGATACCGGATCAGTACGACCAGGCATTGCTCGGTCAGGACCAACGCCAGCTCGTGAGGTCGATCAACGTCGCCCCGGGTTATGTGCACACGTTTAACGATTCGACGATAATGACGATCAATCCGTACTTCCGGTTGGATCAAATCTTCTACTCTCCCAGCGCGAATCCGTTCTCCGACCAAACTCAGACCCTGAGCCAACAGCGCCGGCTCAACAACGTTGGGATCAAGGCCGATGTGGCGTACAACCACGGCATCCACAACGCCAAGGCTGGACTGCAAGCCTCGCATACCTTCTTGACAGAGAACTTCCAGTTTGGACTGACCGACCCTGGTTTCAACTCTCCGTGTGTTAACAACCTGGGCGCGCCCATCGGCGATCCGACCCTAACCGGTCCTAAGTCCTGCAATGGAACGGTGAGTTTTGCAAATCCCAACTACCTGCCGGGCCTGGCGGCATTCGACCTGACCCGCGGCGGCTCTCAGTTCGCCTTCCACGGTCACACGGACATCAAACAGGAGGCCTTCTATGCTCAGGATGCGCTGCGCCTGCACGATCTGACGCTGAATCTCGGCTTGCGCTTTGACAACTACAATGGGATCGTCTCCGGCAATGGTTGGCAGCCGCGAGCGGGAATTGCTTATCTGATCAAGCCGACCGGCACCGTCTTACGCGCCTCCTACGCGCGCACCTTTGAGACGCCATACAACGAGAATCTGATCCTCTCCAGTTCAACCGGCGCGGGCGGTCTGGCTGCCAGCGGGGTGCTCGATCAATCGACCAGCGCCAATCCGCTGCGGCCGGGGAACCGCAACCTGTTCAGTGCGGGATTGCAGCAAGCGATCGGCAAATACATCATCGTGGATGCCGGATACTTCTGGAAGTACACGCATAACGCCTACGACTTCAACGTCATCTTGAACAGCCCGATAGCCTTTCCGATCGCGTGGAGCAAGTCGAAGATCGACGGCGTCAACGTGCGCGTCAATCTGGCGAACTACAAGGGCTTCTCGGCATTTATGATTGCCGGACACACGCGGGCTCGGTACTTCCCGCCAGAAACCGGCGGTCTGTTCTTCAACTCGGTTCTGCCCGCCGGAGCGTTTCGCATCGACCACGACCAGGCCTTCCAGCAAACCACGCAGGTGCAGTATCAGTTCAACCAGATCAAGGGACTGGCGCCGTATGTGGCTTTTATTTACAACTATGACAGCGGCCTGGTGTCCGGATCGGTCCCGGATTTCGCGACCGCGTTGACCTTTTCCGCGGACCAGCAAGCCCAGATCGGGTTGTTTTGCGGCGGCACGTTTGCAAACCCCTTACAGGGGATAACCTCGTGCAACGATCCAAACCACGGGGCTTTGCGAGTACGGATCCCCGCCGATGGGACCGTGAACGACGATCACAACCCTCCGCGGATCACGCCGCGGCACACCTTCGATGCCAGCATCGGGACCGAGAACCTGTTCCATACGGAGCACAGCCACATTACGCTGCGGTTCACGGCGATCAATCTGGCAAACAAGGTTGCGTTGTATAATTTCAACTCGACGTTTAGCGGCACGCATTTTTTCCCGCCGCGTACTCTACAGGCGCAACTGGGGATCGTTTTCTAGGGGAAGCGAAATGACTCGCCGAGGCGGTGTCTGGCGCAGGAACAGGAAACAGGGCTCTCTGCGGAGCCCTGTTTCCTGAAGGAATTGTGATGGGCGCAGTCTTGAATGCCGAATCAGAGAGAAACCAAAATGAATAGAAATCTCCTCGCGTTGTTTACCCTTCTGGCCGTGGCCGCAAGCAGCCCCGCCTCTTCTTTTGCCGCGGTTGCCGGTCGCGAGCGGCAGGCAACAATCGGGTCCGTGCAGGGCCAGGTCAATGATGCTTCCGGGGCCGCCGTTGCGGGCGCGAGCGTTACGATGGCAAACTCGTTGACCAATTACAAGGTCAGCGCAAAAACCGACGATGCGGGAGCCTTTAAGTTCTTCAACGTCCCCTTCAACAGCTATCAAATCACCGTCGAGGCGAGCGGCTTTCAGAAGGCCGCGCAGGACGTCGACATACACTCAGCCGTACCGACGCAAGTCGCCATCGCCGTTTCGGTCCAGGGGCTCAGCGCCGAAGTCACCGTGACTCCAGGCGAATCGGAGATTGTTCACGGCGATAGCGCCGCTAGCAACACAAGTCTGAACACGCCGATGCTGGCGCGATCGCTCGGGGGCGAACCGTCGCGCGGACTGCAAAAGATGGTCGAGTCCGCTCCCGGGATAGTCCAGGACGATGGCGGCCGCATTCACTCTCGCGGCTCCGAAGCCGGTGTACAGACCGTCATAAATGGCATCCCGATAACCGAAAACCAATCGGCGATATTCTCGACTTCTATCGACCCGCGCAGTAGTTCTCACGTGGAGGTGCTGACCGGCGGCATTCCAGCCGAGTTTGGCGATAAGCTCGCCGCCGTGATCAACATCAACACCAAGTCTGGTCTGGATATGCCGCTTTCAGGCGAGATCTCCGGCAATATCGGCAACTTCGTTACTGGAGATGGGTCTGCCAGCTTCGGCGGGCACGTCAAGACGTTTGGGTGGTTTACCGCGTTCTCCGGCGCCACCACCCATCGGTATCTGGATCCGCCAACGATCGAGAATTTCCATAACGTCGGGCGTTCCGCCAGCAACCTGACGACGCTAGATTATGATCCGTCCCCGAGCGATCTTTTCAAACTCACTTTGATTTTTGGAGGCGGCAACTTCGACGTCCCCAATCGGCTGGCGCAAGAACTGGCGGGACAGGACCAGCGCCAACGCGTGCGCAATGATGCGGAATTCCTCTCGTGGCAGCACATATTCTCCCAGACGCTGGTTGGCAACCTGGCGCTGTTCCACAGAAACGCGACCGCCCAGTTGACGTCGAATCCGCTGTCGACTCCGGTGGTCGCTTTCCAGGACCGCTCGCTGGAAAATTATGGCTTCATCGCGTCGGCGTCCTATGTGGGGCACGGCCAATCAGTAAAGACAGGGCTCCAGTATCAGCGCACGCCGGTGCGCGAAAACTTCAGCTTCTATCCAACCGACCCAAACAGCTTCGGACCCATCACCGACGCAAACGGAAACGTGTTCCCGAACCCGGTGCTGGCGTTTTCGGCTGCTAACCCCTTCGTCTTCAGCGACCATCGAACCGGCCGCACCTGGTCCGCCTACGTTCAAGACCGCTTCTCGCCGATCAAGAACGTGACACTCGACCTTGGCGTCCGCTATGACAATTACAAGCTGCTCATAAGTGAAAACGCGGTAAGCCCGCGCATCGGCATCGCGTACCTGTTTCCAAAGACGCAAACAGTCATTCGGGCTTCCTATAACCGGCTGTTTCAGCCGCCGCCGGCCGAGAATCTGTTGCTCGCGAGCTCCGAACAGGCGGCCCGGCTGTCGCCTCTCGCCGTGATCACCGGCCAGGCCGGCGTCAATCCGGTGCTGCCCGATAAGGAGCACGTGTTCGAATTTGGCGTCCAGCAGCAAATGACCAAGTACGCCCGGCTGACGGTGTCTATGTACAACAAACAGATCAGGAACTTCTCTGACAAAGACCAGTTCTTCGACACCGGCATCGTATTTCCGATCGCGATTTTTGCCGGGCGGGTTACGGGCGAAGAAGCGCGCATTGATACGGCGGAGTGGCGCGGCCTCTCGGGATTCGTCAGCTACGCCAATTCGCGCTCCTTCGGCATAACCCCGATCGTCGGGGGGGGCTCTTCTTGGGCGAAGCGGTCGACCCGCTGGCCTCGCCTGGGTTTCGCTTCCCGAACGACCACGACGAGCGCAATGAAGGACAGTTCCAGGTAAACTACACCCACAAGAAGAGCGGGTGGTGGGCGGCTCTCGGCGGTCGCTATGACTCGGGAGTGCCGGTTTCGGTTGAGCCCGGCACGACGCGCGCCCAATTCGCCGCCGCCGGGTTTGATCCGCGCATATTCGACCTGATTGATTTCCAGCGCGGACGCATCCGGCCGCGCACGATCTTCTCGTTTTCCACCGGCATCGACCTGTTCCGCACGGAGCGCGTCAACGTTTCAACGGCGCTCGATATACAAAATGTCGCCGACAAGTTGTTCGTCTACAATTTCGAGAGCGTCTTTTCGGGCACCCACATAGGGCCGCCGCGCCAGTGGAGCGGCCGCGTGTCGATCAGATTCAAGTAACGTCGGGTCCGCCCGGGCAGATTGCACGAGGTCGTTGGCTGGCTTTCTTGCGCGGCGCGGAGCAACCCCGCCGGAAGCCTGGCCTCCAACACAGCGGACCTCCGGCGGCGCAGCCGCAAAGAAGGTTTTGGACTCCGTCGCCTCGGTAAGGCACAGCCTTACCGCACTGCGGGCGGCATAGCCGCGGGAGAGCCGCGGGAATTCTCTCAGAGCCTTGGCAGCCTTACCGGACTGGGGGTGGCATAGCCGCCGAGAGAGTGTCGACGCAATGTAACGTAATGTTAAGGCCGCCTTGCCACTTGCACTTGAATTTCTCCTGGCCCTCCCCAAACATGTTCCTGCGGAAGCAGCAAAGAAAGGTGGATCAACCATGACTGCTGTCGAAGATTTGCAGGAAACCCAGCCCCTGACCGCCGACGAACTGCGCAAGATTCATGCCTATTGGCGGGCGGCAAACTATCTCTCGGTCGGTCAGATTTATCTTTATGACAACCCGCTCCTCAAGCAACCGTTGACGTTAGAGCACGTCAAGCGCCGCTTGCTCGGCCACTGGGGCACCACGCCCGGCTTGAACTTCGTCTACGTTCATCTCAATCGGATGATCCGGGCTCACGATCTGAATGTCATTTATGTCTGCGGCCCCGGCCATGGCGGGCCGGGGATGGTGGCCAATACGTATCTCGAGGGGACCTATAGCGAGTTTTATCCTAATATCTCACAGGATGCCGAGGGGCTAAGAAAGCTCTTCGCCCAGTTCTCGTTCCCGGGCGGCATCCCCAGCCACGCCGCTCCCGAGACGCCGGGATCGATCCATGAAGGGGGAGAGCTTGGCTACGCCCTGGCCCATGCCTATGGCGCAGTCTTTGACAATCCCGGTCTCATCGCGGCGTGCGTGGTCGGCGACGGCGAGGCGGAGACCGGCGCGCTAGCTGCAAGCTGGCACTCCAACAAGTTTCTCAACCCGGTTTACGATGGAGCCGTGCTGCCGATTCTCCACCTGAACGGGTACAAGATCGCCAACCCGACGGTGCTGGCTCGGATCAGCCATGACGAGCTGGCCAACCTGTTTGCCGGCTATGGATACAAGCCATACTTCGTCGAGGGCGACGAACCGGAGGCGATGCATCAGCTTATGGCGGCGACGCTCGACGCGACGCTCGCGGAGATAGCCGCGATTCAAAAAAGCGCCCGCACGCGCGGATTTAAAGGCCGCCCGCAGTGGCCAATGATCGTCTTGCGTTCCCCCAAAGGCTGGACCGGGCCGAAGTTCGTCGACGGTCTGCCGGCGGAGAACTCGTTTCGCTCGCATCAGGTTCCGCTGGCGGAACTGGCGACCAAGCCCGAACATCTGCGCCAACTCGAAGAATGGATGCGCAGTTACAAAGCCGAGGAACTGTTCGATCAGCACGGCAGGCTAATCCCGGAGCTTGCGGACCTGGCCCCACGCGGCGAGCGCCGCATGGGCGCAAACCCTCACGCCAACGGCGGAGTCTTGCGCAGAGACCTCAAGATGCCGGATTTCCGCGACTACGCAGTCCCGGTCCCGAAGCCTGGCGCCATTGAATCTGAGGCCACCCGCGTCATGGGACTGTTCCTGCGGGACGTAATGAAGCTTAACTTAGCGAGCCGGAATTTCCGAGTTATGGGGCCCGACGAAACGGCTTCAAACCGGCTCGGCGCCCTTTTTGAGGCGACCGACCGCGTCTCGACCGCGGAAATCCTCCCCACCGACGATCACATTTCGCCTGACGGCCGCGTGATGGAGATCCTGAGCGAGCACATGTGCCAGGGCTGGCTCGAGGGCTACCTGCTCACCGGCCGCCACGGGTTCTTCTCCTGTTACGAGGCCTTCATCCACATCATCGATTCGATGTTCAACCAGCATGCGAAATGGCTCAAGACCACCCGGCACATCCCCTGGCGCCGGCCCATTGCCTCACTCAATTACCTGCTTACCTCGCACGTTTGGCGGCAGGATCACAATGGCTTCAGCCATCAGGACCCCGGCTTTATCGATCACGTCGTCAACAAGAAGGCAGAGGTTGTTCGCGTCTACCTTCCGCCCGACGCCAATACGCTCCTGTCGGTGACCGATCACTGTTTGCGCAGCCAGAACTACGTTAACGTCATAATCGCCGGCAAGCAGCCCGCGCTTCAGTTTCTCGACATGGATGCCGCAGTCAAGCACGCCACCGCTGGAATCGGCATTTGGGAATGGGCCAGCAACGACCAGCAGGGCGAGCCGGATGTCGTCATGGCTTGCGCCGGGGACGTTCCGACCCTGGAGACTCTGGCGGCCGTGGACATCCTACGCCAGCGCTTTCCCGAACTCAGGATTCGCGTCATCAATGTGATTGACCTGATGACCTTGCAGCCTGCCAGCGAGCACCCGCATGGGCTTTCAGACAAGGATTTCGATTCTTTATTCACGTCCGACAAGCCGATCATCTTCGCCTTCCATGGCTATCCGTGGCTAATTCACCGGTTGACGTACCGGAGAACAAACCACGGCAACCTGCACGTGCGCGGGTACAAGGAAGAGGGCACCACGACCACCCCGTTCGACATGACTGTGATGAACGACCTCGATCGGTTTCATCTGGTTGAGGATGTGATCGACCGCGCCCCGAGCCTGGGCTCGCGGGTTGCCCACGTGAAGCAGGCGATGCGCGACAAGCTGCTCGAACATAAACAGTACGTGCGCAGGTACGGGGATGATATGCCAGAGATTCGCGATTGGCGGTGGCCTTCTTAGGAAGACGGTCTTAAATGGGCAGTGTGGCCCGGCGGGTTTACTTGTTTCACATAACCCTGTTGCGCGCGCCCGCGCCACAGTTCCTTGTCGCCGTCCTCGGCGCTGAAACTGCTGGCAATCACTTCGCCTGCATTCGCCTCAATGCGAAGGAGCGCTCCGGGGCTGAAGTTTTTCGCCGGAGTCATTCCGACGTCGATTAGAAAAATCCTGCCGTCTTCCTCGTGGCCGATTTCACCGGGGCGGCTGAACGCGGTCGGATCGTGGCCAAACACGATATGGTTGACGTCAAGGGCGCGCAGGTAATCGTCTATCAAACAACGGCCGCACTCTTGCTGCAGCCACCACTTGCGGCTTTCGATCAGCGAGTCGCAGCCGGCGATCACCGCGGCGTCCCATTGCCCTCGCTTGACTGCGTGACGGATACTCTTCGCCAATTCCGGGATCGACTTCCCAGACGTATTCCCGGCGTGGGAGAAGAACCAGTCGTTGATGCGCGCGGCGAACGGCAAATTGCGGAGCCATTCACCGTACCTATTATCTCCGGTTTGTAGACTGTGAGGATCGATGCCTTCCTTTTGCAGTTCGCCGCGGAAGGCTTCGGCTTTTCGATTGTCGGGATCAGCAAGAAATTCGGCTTCGTGATTGCCAAGCGTCACAACGACTTCGCCGCCCGAGTCCCTGGCGTGGCTCTGCAGCATGATCATCAGGTTGAGCACGTCGAGAGAGCGGCTGCCCTTGTCGATCAGGTCCCCCGTGCAGATGAAAATGCGGTTGCCCCCCGACCAGGAAAAGCCAAACTTCAAGTCGATGGTGATGAGCCCGGCGCTCAGCAAGAGGCCCACAAGCCGGTCATAGCTGCCGTGCACGTCTCCGATCGCGACGATGTCAGCGCTGGTTTCGCGCTCCACGATCGCGGGATAGCGCTCCCAGTCCCGCGGGAACGGTCCCGGGGCCTGGAAACCCATGATCGAATTGTTGTGCGCTTTCAGCATATGTACGGCAGAAGCGAAAGGAGGAGCGCCGCGCTCACATGCAACGCCGCCTGCCTCATCTTTCTTCCGCTCTTCTAAACCACGCGCGCGAGGTTTAGAACATGGTAAAGAACCAGCAGCGCCATGACGAGCAGATAGCCTCGCAGAGCCATAAGCGAAAGCTTCACCGTGCGGCTCATGTGGATTGGCCCGAGGCCTTCGCCGGAAAACTTTGCTTCGGGCGCATCATCCAGTGGATGCACGACATAAAAGCAGGGATTCTCCAGTTTCCGGTCCTTCTTGATTGCAGTTGCCATTTCAGCACCCTCCTTCCTCACGTGAGTCGCTTCGTTCACGAAGCAGGAAACCAATTCGGGGCCAGCACCTGTATTGCCAGCGCCAGTGAAAGCGCGAACAGGATCGCGATGATTATCCAGTTCACCCAATTGTTCCAGGGCTTGTTCACGAATCTGTCGCCCAGCAGTTCTTTGTCGTTCAGCAGCAATTGCAGAAAGATGATCGCCGACGGCAGCATCAATCCGGCCAGCACCTGCACGCTGATAATGATCGTTTGGAGCGGCGCCCCCGGAATAAGCACGACCGCGGCAGCCGCCCCTACGCATGTCGCATATACGCTATAGAATCCACGGGCCTCGCTGAACTTCTTTTGCAAGGAGTGCGGCCAGCCCATCACTTCTCCATAAGCCCAGGAACTAGCCAGTGAGATCGTCGTTGTCCCCAGGATGGCCGCATTAACCATCATCAACAAGATGCCAGTGCGCACCGCGTGGCCGGCGAACGGCATGATTGCTTGCGCCATCTGCGCCGGATCGCTGAACGGCAGGTTGTGAAAGTGCGCCACGTCCCCAACCAGCATCAAGCACGCCCCTACGGCGATCGTGAAACATGCTCCCAGCAAAGTGTCCAACCGCGCCCATTTCAGATCCGCGAAACGCAAGCGCTTGTCGGCGACGCAGCTTTGCTGGAAAAACAACTGCCACGGCGCGATCGTCGTTCCGACTATGGCCACCATCAGGTACACCAGATCGAGCGTCACTCCGCCGGGCGGAAAATGCGGCACGATCGCGTTGCGCAGCAGTTGACCCCCGCGCGGATAGGCCGCATATGCCATTGCGAACCAGGTAATGTCGAGCAGGCACAGGATGATCGTCACGCGCTCCCAACGACGGTAACTGCCTGATACGGTCATCCCCGTCAGCGCCACCGCGGCGATTGGAACCGCGAGATAAGGCGACACCCCCATCTGCTGGAACGCTAGCGAGATGGCGGCGAATTCCGTCACCAGCGTCAGAAAGTTGACCACCAGCAAGTCGATGAGCGAAAACCGTCCCCACCACTTCCCGAAACGCCGGTAGATCATCGCGGCATGGCCTTCGCCGGTTGCGACGCCGAGCCGCGCGACCATCTCTTGGATGAAGTAGGTTATTGGCAGCAACAGCACCAGCAGCCAGAGCAGATGGGTTCCGTACTGGGCTCCAGCTTGTACGTAGGTCGAGACCGCCCCGGCGTCGTTGTCGGCCAGCATCACGATCAAACCCGGTCCAGCCACCATCAAAAAGGTCACCAGGCTGCGCGCAAAAGGGCTGCGCACCGCGATCCCGCCGTTGGCCGGGTTCGCCGTCGCCGGGGCGTTCTCTACGGTTGTGACCGTGGTTTCGACCGGGTTCATGTCCGCACCTTCGATCCACGCGCCGAGACGGTCGGACGCGCCGACAATCCGCGCATTGCGTTTGAGCGAGCTTAACGGTCAGAACCAACGCCGTGATCGGAGCAACCGAACAAAGCCTATGGCCTTTCACTGGCCGTTAAACATTTATCATTTGCTGAAGGTGCGAGAGGGAGGTTCTGCCTCGATTTGAGGCAAGGCGGGTCTCCGTCTCAGCCACCTCGCTTCTCTTTGCGTGTTCCGCAGGAAAGCGAGAGCTGAGACGATGCCGTTTTGGAACGGCTAACGAGGCGCTATCGTTTTCCGGCGGAAGCTTATCGCCTCCCGTTTACTAGGAGGCTCCATACTATTGCTATCCATAGACGACTCTTTGGTAAGTCTCCTTTTGCCCAAAACTAAAAAAGCCTCCAGCTGAATCTCTCAACCAGAGGCGTGCGCGCGAATAAGATTCGAATCGCACCCCTCTAGTCCAGCTTCAGCACCGTACAACGTGAGAGTCGCAATCGACTCAGCTACGTTAGGTAATGCCTTAATCCGGCAAGACCTGTTCAACCCGTTGGCATCTCTGGATGTTTCCGGGCAGTAGCTTCTTTTCGTACGGACGCCTCGCTTAACGAGGTGTGGGGCCTTCTTGCCCCTATCTCCTATATTAGCGTCATTTCTGGTGATGTCAAGAAAAAATTCGAGTTATGTTGCAACAAATTCACAATACATCAATTCTTGGCGTTCACCATTGCCGTCGCGCGGCCTCGTTGACAAGCGGCGGTCCTTCTGTTGAAATCTGCTTACCGAAGCTTGACCCAGCCCCCAGCAGATTGTTCGAGCAAGGGCGGGAATGTGCTCCGGCTGATACCCGCAATCTAGCTCAGCTAGGTGCGTTGAGAAGCGGCTGCCCCTTGCGTCCCGTTGGTCGCTGACAAGCCCTCATCGTGTGAAGAGATGGTGAATAGCTGACGACGAGCCAGGAAGCGGCGCCGCGGAGCAACCATTCCGTTCGACACGCGTCCTGTTCGCGCACAGCGCCAGGAATCTATCCCGCAGCATTCTGGGCCAGGGTGGGGAAGTAAGAATATGGAGCGGATGATTAAACGATTCTCGATAGCGGCCGCGACCTTCTTTGTTTGCTTGCTCGGCTGCGTCAGGCCGGCCTCCGCGACTACGGTAATCATTCCATCTGACGACGAGATGATCATTGGAGCGCGGGCCATTGTTGCCGGGAAGGTCCTGGCGGTGAGCAGCGCCTACGACGACACAAATAAGGGCATTTTTACATACATTACTCTTCGCGTGCGCGAGGTCCTCAAAGGCGACATAACGGAGCGCGAGATTGTCCTCAAGGAGCCAGGCGGGATCCTTCCGACCCAGGTGACCGTTGTTTCGGGCGTTCCGAGTTTCACACCGGGCGAAAGCGTGCTCGTGTATCTCGACGCGTGGCCCGATGGAAGTCTCCGCGTCTACCAGATGCTGCTCGGCAAGTTTGCGATCGCGAACGACGGCAAGAGCGGAATCCCGATGGTGGCGCGCGATCCCTTCGGTCCCCATGTCGAGGTGCTTGGCCATTCCCAGCGCGGGCCGCTCACGGACAACGTGTCGTTGCCGGCCTACCGACGCATGCTGCGGGAGCGGCTTGCCGCCGACTTGCAGGCTTCGCGGGACTTTGCGGCCATTCATTACAGCGGGGCGCCAATGGTCGCCCGCCCGCCCGGATTTGACCTGCGGGCGGGCCGCGGCGACCTCACGCCTCAATTTCATATCTGGAACCCGCCGATCCGTTGGTTCGAGCCCGACTCTGGCCAGGCGGTCACGTTTCAGATCAATCCGGACCAGGGACCCGCATCGGAAGCCGACCTCGTCCATGATCTCGAAGCCTGCGCCG